>Ga0209272_10000160_pt1 | contig 76737 bp, 71 predicted proteins | sample tdDd002_FD_187125 | JGI IMG/M metagenome (GOLD analysis project Ga0209272, IMG submission 187125) | Marine sediment microbial communities from the Atlantic coast under amendment with organic carbon and nitrate - tdDd00.2 (SPAdes)... | ecosystem: Environmental > Aquatic > Marine > Coastal >...
ACTTGGAATAAAATAACACCCATCGACATAACAGAGTTCATATTGAAGTAAATCATGATCTTCCAGAACTCTAACGGTTTCGTTAGGTGGAACACCAAAATCAATAGACCGACAATGATGCCAAATGGCGCTATCCAGGCCATCGCCTTCAATATACCGTTATTAGCCGGATCACCTTCAATCACTTTACGACGAAGATAAATGGCTATCATTACCGCACCGGCTGACATACCGGCTAAGAACAAGTAGACCGCGATGATCCAGTCCCATACCAAAGAGTCAAAGTGGAAAGCACTTTCAAATCCATTCATTATGATATCTCCCCTTTCTGATGAGGAACTTTATACAATTTCGGTTTTGTTCCTAGGTGGGACTTATCGCGGTACACCACTTCCGTATTTAGCACATGATTGATCTCACTATTTGGATCATTCAGATCGCCAAACACCAAAGCTTTAGTAGGGCAAGATTCAACACAAGCTGGTAATTTTCCTTGTGCTAAGTTGGTATCACGACAGAAGTTACATTTGTCTGCTGAGTGATCTTCAGGATTAAAGAAACGCACTTGATAAGGACACGCAGCCAAACAGTAGCCACAACCAACACACTTATCTTTATGAACGTCAACAATGCCTGTTTTTTCATCTTTGTACGCCGCCCCTGTCGGACAAACGTAGACACAAGGAGGATTCTCACAATGCTGACAAGACTTTCGAGTAAAACGGTAATCAACATTTGGAAACTCACCTTGAGGTTCACTGCGGATAATCTCCAGTCGTGATACCCCTTCAGGTACTTTGTTCACTTCTCGGCAAGCATCAGTACAAGCAGTACAGCCAATACAAGCTGTCTCATCATGAACCATTCCGTAGAGTTTATTACCATCTTGCTCTACATTCGCCAATGTCTTCTTACTAGAAAGCACCGCTGTACCAGCAACACCTGTAGTGAAGATAACAGCTCCTGTTCCAGCTAAGAAATTTCGTCTAGAACAACTCATATCACTCCTCCTTCTTCAGTTGATTAAAGTCAGAGTGGCAATCCACACAAAGCTTAATTTTCTCTTTGCGCTCTAAGCCCAGAACTTTGGTTTTACTTGCATGGACATCATGACAATTTGAACATGTTAAATTTTTTGCATGCACATCATGAGTCCAACTGTCATCGCGTAAATATTGAGGTTGGTGACAATCAGTACACTGACTATTGGCTTTCAGAATTGCTTCGGGATCGAGGAAGACCTTCTCAGTACCCGGTTGTGACTGAGCACTAGAATATTTAGTCACCACGGGTGCACCTTCGCGGTGATCTGGGCCAATGTTGTTGTGGCATTCGGTACAAGTGACTTCACGGCCTAAGATCTTATGCGCGTCTTCACCATGCGAGCCTTGTAATGACTGTTTGGAATCCTTATGACACTGGACACACTTGTAATCCTTGTCACGGATAAGCGTAACTTCATGACGAGTACTTTGATCTTCAGTCTGTAAACTTGAAGTTTCGGCAACGGCATGAAGAGAATAACCATAGAGGCAAAATGCTAGAAGAGACTTAAGCATTATGACTATGGCCAACTTTATATTGCCCATATTATCCTTTCCTTATTCCAGATTTAAATTCCACTCACGCAAAATCTATTTCTGGTCAAAATTAATACCCTCCGATATTGAACAAAGTCCAATACCAAGTGAGATCAATTCTTATTTTGGATAAGCCACAACGCTATATGAACTAAGTCTACTCCCCTGACTCTTTAGGGGTAGGTGAAACTGTCTAAAAATCGATCTGCATCACCATAATTTTCCTATGGTTAAAAACGCTAAGCTATTGATGATAATGATATTCAATCTTAAAGAGGAAACACAACACTACCCCAAAAGAGGTATATAAAATTAAGTTTGAACTGGGTCACTTCAACAAATTGATCTAGAACAATGAAGGGTTGTTACTAAGCTTTCATATTTATTTCTTTTTATTACAATTTATTTCAGTTCTCCAATTCTTAATTTGGTCATAGCCAGTTCACAACGCTGTTTATAACAAACGGAATTATGGAGATAGCACTGTGAGAAAATTGCACTGGATACCAAAATCCGCAGCGGCAATACTATTGATGGCGGGCTCAGTATTGAGCACCTCTAGCTTCGCTGCGTCTGAAAACAAAGACCTAATCGATCCACGAAACGATGCCTACGAGCAACAACACCCGGATCAATACCAAACGTGGAAAGCCACCTCAGAAAGCGAACACATTGAAGATGCTCTAGCAGAAGACCCAAACATGGTCATCATGTGGGCTGGTTATGGTTTCGCTAAAGACTACAATAAAGCTCGTGGACATTTTTACGCGCTCGATGATGTACGCCAAACACTGCGTACAGGCGGCCCTACTGACGAAAAATCAGGCCCGATGCCAATGGCGTGTTGGAGCTGTAAGAGTCCTGACGTTGGTCGTGTGATTGATGAGCGCGGCGAAGATGGCTATTTCGAAGGCAAATGGGCGCGTTTAGGTAATGAAATCGCCAATCCAATTGGCTGTGCAGACTGTCACGACACCCGTAGCCAAGAGTTCAAAAACGGCGAGCCTGCATTGGCTATTGCAAAACCATACGTAGAGCGTGCGTTTAAAGCGATAGATAAACCTTTTGAAGAACAGTCTCGCTTAGATCAACAAGCTTCTGTCTGTGCTCAGTGCCACGTAGAATACTATTTCACCGGTCCAACCAAAGCGGTTAAATTCCCTTGGGATATGGGCACTTCTGTTGAAGAGATGGAAGAGTACTATGACGCATTGAACTTTAAAGACTGGACACACAAGGTATCTAAAGCACCAATGCTGAAAGCACAACACCCAGGTTATGAAACGTGGCGTGATGGCATACACGGGAAAAACAAAGTCGTTTGTGTAGATTGTCATATGCCTAAAGTAACGAAAGAAGACGGTACGGTTTACACTGATCACAAAGTCGGTAACCCATTCGATCGTTTCGAAGATACCTGTGCAAACTGCCACACTCAAAGCAAAGATCAGATGCGTGAAATCGTATCTAGCCGTAAAGCTCAAGTCCTTAACATGAAGCTGACCGCTGAGAAACAAATAGTGGCGGCACACTTTGAAGCTGGCGCGGCTTGGGATGCGGGCGCAACCGAAGCGGAAATGAAAGATATTCTACAAGATATCCGTCATGCTCAATGGCGTTGGGATTACGCGATCGCATCACACGGCATTCACATGCATGCCCCTGAAGTCGCATTGGAAGTATTAGGTACCGCGGTTGATAGGGCAGCAGATGCACGTACCAAACTGGTTCGTTTATTAGCCAAAAAAGGTATAACAGAGCCAGTAGAAATTCCTGACATTTCAACCAAAGAAGCCGCTCAAAAGGCGCTCGGTATGGATATGGATAAGATGAATGCTGATAAACAGCACTTCTTGAAAACTGTGGTTCCTGAGTGGGAAAAACAAGCAGAAGCTCGAGAATCTAAATATTAAACGTAACACTCAACATCAAACCGGCGCTTAAGCGCCGGTTTTTTTATCCTTGATTTGCCATCTGTTTGGCGAGATTAAGAGAGTGGATGACAGAAATCCGGTCTAGCTCTTGATCTTGTGAGTCCAACATCAAAGTCCATGTATCGATAGCTTGTTGATAGCGAAAACTTATAAAATGATCGCTCGCAATCAAAGAAAGAGCCGTAAGGTTGCGACTCTCAATAGCTAACGCCTGATCCAATAATGTTTGCACCTCTTCATTCATCCGCTGCTTATTTGAATAATACAAGGCCGTTGCTTTAGCTGCATACTGGCTCGCCATAGGCTCTTCAGTCAGCCGAATGGCATAGTCAAAACAGGTTTGAGCTGATTGAAAATCTTGTTCATTGAGATAACCATGCCCTAACTGGAACCACAAATCAGCTTGGTTAGGATCTTGTTTAAGCTTGGCTTGGATTTGTGCGACCTGCTCACTATGAGTTGGTGCAGAGAGCATCTCTTGCGGTGCCGATGGTGGCGAACCTTTTAGCCACATAAAGAGTGGAACGGCAGTAACAACACTCGCAATAAACACTTTTTTCATGATGTGAGTCCCTTACCGTATTTCCCAATTAAGCTTTAATTATATCGTGGTAGGATAACGCTATCTTTGATCCAACAGTATTATCACATGAACAAAAAAGTCGTTCCTTCACAGGAAACTCAACAAGAAGCGATGAAGATCGCGAAAGCGACACAAAAACCGGGTCAAACCAAAGAGCAAACTAAGTTAATTGCTCAAGGGATTGAAAAAGGCGTCGCCCAATACAAAAAACAGCAAAAAGAAAAAGCACGTCAGGCAGACAAAGCCAAAAAGAAAGCGCAAAAAGCCAAACGCATCGTCAACGATAATACGGAGATAGCCGAAGACTTAGAACAAGTGACGGCGCCTTCATCGACGAGCAATTTACTCCCATGGGGATTGCTTGCAATTAGCTGGATTGGATTCATTGTATATGTCACTCAAGCTTAAACCTACTTGGCGTAGTGCCGTCATCGTGGCTATTTCAGCAGTAGTTTTAGCAGGCTGTACAACACCAATGACTCGCTTAACGCCTGAAAGTAAAAAAGTGCATTTGCGTATGGACAGTGGGTTTAACGCAGACAATTGTATTTGGGTAGGAGAAGTAGCAGGTAACGAAGGGCATTGGTACAGCTACCTGTTTTTCCCTAATGATGTGCTGATAGAAGGGGCAATGTACGACATAAAAAATCGCGCCAATGAAATTGGCGCGAATACCGTTTTTGTTGTAGCTCCGCAAGACTTCACGACTTCTTTTTCAATAATGGGAAGTGCGTATATCTGCGAGCAATTAGAGCCTTAAGCTTTAAAACCTAAGCTCGCCGCAATATCCGGCTCTCTGTCTATAACCCATTGACTGTCAAATGGGCCCCAATCAGAGAGCTGGTAATACCCATCATTATGACGTCGCCCATCTTGGACAAACATCAACTCAATACCTATGCCAGGAAGAGCCTTAATAACATCTTGAATGGTTCGGCGTGGCCAACCTGTTTGCTCAATTAACTTAGGTACATTCGGTCGCTCTAAGTTCTCAACAAGTAATGCTAAATACAGACGCCTTGCAAAAACAGGACTCAATTCCATTGATACCTCCTATAAAATTCTAAGGCCATTATTTCCGTTTTGCCGCGCCATGTGTTGAGTTTGATCAATAACTCTATGATCCTAACTTCTTGCAACACATTTTTTTTGTCTAATGAAATATATCGATCACACTTTTTGTCTCGACTCTGAGTTCCTGATAGGATGCTGATATAACAAAAAAGTCACTTTAGAAGGTTCAATATGACAATCACCATGTATGGCATTCCTAATTGCGACACCATAAAGAAAGCTAAGAAATGGCTTGAAGCGGAAGGCGTGGAATTCCAATTTCATGATTACCGTAAGCAAGGTGTTGATAAAGCAATGGTGGAGACTTTTTGTCAGCAACTGGGTTGGGAGAACGTGCTAAATAAGCGCGGTACAACTTACCGTCAGCTCACGCAAGAACAAAAAGAGAGCCTCAACGAAGCCAATGCCATCGAGCTGCTTGTTGAGCAACCAGCCATGATTAAGCGCCCAATTTTAGTGTCAAACGATAGCTACCACCTTGGTTTTAAAGCTGATCAATACGCCGCTATTTTTTCATAAAGTAAGTAAAGGATTTCAAGGATGACAGACAGCCCTACTCTGGCTCTCGCAAAATATTTAATTAGCCGTCAATCAGTAACCCCTGAAGATGCTGGCTGCCAAGAAGCCATGATCGAGCGTTTAAAAGCGCTGGGTTTTGAAATTGAAGAGATGGTATTTGAAGATACCACTAACTTCTGGGCTCGTCGTGGTACAGAGGCGCCTCTATTCGCTTTTGCTGGCCATACTGACGTTGTTCCTGCCGGTAAACTTGAGCTATGGGATACCCCTCCTTTTGAACCAACCGTCATTGATGGTTATCTTCATGGCCGCGGTGCTGCAGATATGAAAGGCTCTTTAGCCAGTATGATTGTTGCCGTAGAGCAGTTCATCGCAGAACACCCAGATCACAAAGGTTCAATTGGCTTTTTGATCACGTCAGATGAAGAAGGGCCATTCATTAACGGCACGGTTCGCGTAGTTGAAGCATTAATGGCGCGCGGCGAAAACATTGATATGTGTATTGTTGGGGAACCATCGAGCACTGAAGTCGTCGGTGATGTTGTCAAAAATGGTCGTCGTGGGTCGATCACGGGTGATTTAACCGTTAAAGGTATCCAAGGGCACGTCGCCTACCCTCACCTTGCTCGCAACCCTGTTCATCAATCTCTTCTAGCGATTAATGAACTGGCGACAACGGAGTGGGATAAAGGTAACGACTACTTCCCACCAACCAGTTTCCAAATCCCGAATGTCCATGCCGGAACAGGCGCGTCTAACGTAATTCCGGGTGAGTTTAACGTTCAGTTCAATCTACGCTTCAGCACAGAGCTGAACAATGATGCGATTGTAAGTCGTGTCGTCGAAACGTTAAATAAACACGATCTAGACTATGACCTAAAATGGACGTTCAACGGCGACCCATTCCTAACGGATACTGGCGCGTTACTTGACGCAGTTGTTGAAGCAGTTGATGCGGTAAACCAAACCAAACCAGCGCTACTTACCACAGGCGGCACATCCGACGGTCGCTTTATTGCGCGTATGGGCGGTCAAGTAGTTGAGCTTGGTCCAGTCAATGCGACTATCCATAAGGTTAATGAGTGCGTGAAGATCGATGATCTTGAAAAGCTCACCGACATGTACCAAAAAACGTTAGAGAACCTGCTCGCGTGAACATGACAGCTAAACAGCTGACAGGAAAAGTATCCACCCACTTGGTGGATACTTTATTTGGCCAAAAATCCTTCCTTATTCACCGACACGTTACAAATGATCTATTAGCCCTAAAAAAAGCAGCTAATCTCGCTGGGTTTAATCTCAATATTGCGAGTGGTTTTAGAGACTTTGAGCGTCAGATGGTGATTTGGAATCGCAAAATGTCTGGCCAAGCTGCAATTTTAGACAATCGCAGCCAACCTCTCGTTTTCAGTATGCTCACGGAAGAAGAGAAGGTGTTCGCTATTCTCCGTTGGTCAGCCCTGCCAGGAGCAAGTCGCCATCATTGGGGAACAGACTTTGATGTGTTTGATAGAAACAGTCTTCCTCAAGACACCAGTTTACAACTTGAACCTTGGGAATATTTGGATGGCCACCAGCATAAGCTCTATCTATGGTTGAAAGGTAATCTGCATTTATTTGGTTTCTTTTTCCCTTATCAAGAAGATAAAGGGGGAGTCGCTGCAGAGCCTTGGCATATTAGCCATCGTCAAGCGGCACAAGATTGCATGAGCTTGCTCGATGTTGATACGTTACGCCAAGAGATCCAATCTAGCTCGCTGATTGGTCAAGAAGTAGTGTTGGCAAACCTTGAAACCATCTACAATCGATATATCACTAATATTTCGCTATAGGCCAGACTATGGAACTTCTCACCAACCCTTGGGTTATTATTGTTATCGTATTAAGCGTCATCATCGGCAATATAGCGGCCTTAAAGTACACCGCCAAAATGAAATTTGGCCCTATGACCAAAAAGCCAGAGGATGAGCAAGAGAAAAGCAAAGAAACCGAGAATGATAAACACCCTCAGTAACTCTCGCGGCTGACACACCTTATTTTAAGCGGTATAGAAGCGGTTTTTCCCCATACGTTTAGCAACATACATAGAACTATCCGCTTCGTTAATTTTGTCATCTAAAAAGGTATTGTCATCTTCATGCCAATAGCTAACCCCGATACTGACAGTCACTTGGCAAATCTTATTGTCGAACACAATTGGCTTTGCCAACGTCTCAATAATTCGTTGAGCTATAGGTTCACATTGACCGGAACTTCGAATACCAATCAAAAACTCGTCGCCTGCGATCCGTGCAACAAGGTCCTGACCTGAGATACACCCTTTCAGACGTTTAGCGACAACCTTTAGAAGGTCATCACCGACACCGTGACCGAATTGGTCATTAACGGCTTTAAAACCATCTAAATCTAAGAACAAAATAAACTGAGCCTCACCATTTTCGTGGCGTTCTTGCAACGTTCTCAAGGCTTTAGAACGATTTGCGAGCCCGGTTAATGGATCGTGATTTGCCTCAAAACTCAGTCGTTTTAGCTCAAGCCCTAGTGTTAAATCGGTCAGCGTCACGACAAACGCTTCAATTTTACCCTCCACATTTTTTAATGCTCGAGCTTTCAGTTCATAAGGTAGCCAACTTTTTCCCTGATGTTTGGCCTCTACCTTGCTGAAGATAAAACCATTTTTAAACAGTTTTCGCTTCAGCTTCTGACTAAACAATAGCGGCTTTTTCAATGGCAGTTCTTCTGCCAGCTGCAAATCACCAAACCACTGTTTCGCGGCTGAGTTTTGAGTTTCAACATTCAGGTTTCGATCCAAAACCAATATTGCATCTTGGTTTTGTTCAAACATCAGATCCAATAGCATGCGACGTTTAGCCGCTAACTTCTGATCAGTAACATCTTGGAATTGCAGTAAAGATTGACTAGTCTCCTGCATTGGATGACAGCTAACTCGATAGCGCTTGTCGCCTTGCTGCGTTTTTAGCTCGACCGCAAGTAGGGGCTGATGTTGTTCAATCGCATCGATAATAGATTCAATCGCTGATTTTGGTTCAAAGCAATACTCCAGCATTTCTCGAGTAGTGGATTGACAATCATGGGCAAAAATATCGTTGATCGCGAGCGGATTACGATAGTTGACATGGTTTCCTGGTGACGCAACCATAATGCCACGCTTCATCACATCAAGTGCACCATGAATATAACGACTTTTCTGTTCCACTCGGCTTAGTGCATTCTGAAGTTGATTCTCTCGCTCGACTAAGTTTGCCATCATTTCATTAAAGCAGGCGGTTAATTTGCCTACTTCATCATCATGTAAAATTACCAACTTACTCTTAGCAATACCATTGGCAATCATCTGCTCCATCGAACCATGCAAAGTGCTCAAAGGCTTCACAATCACACTGTGCAGTACACGAGCAAACCCCCAAGAGAGCAAAGAAATCGCAAACGTCAACACACCTAACGAAAGAAATAATTGGCGCTCTTTAAGTTCCAAAGCCTCCATTGACTCCCAAACAACCAACTTACCTAAAACATCGCCAGCCAAAGCAATTTCAGTTTCTTCTTTGTGATACCCAATATCCGAGCACGTCACTCGCTCATCAACCCAATAACAACTTGTAGGCAATTGATGAATATTCGCCACGGTATCACCGTTTGTGTTGACTACCTTGGCAGCAATAATTTCCGGATCAAAGGTTAAGTTGATCAGCTGATCTTTCGCCGTGATCGGATCATCGAACATCAATGCGGCTTGTAATGTGGTTGCCACACCTTGAGAAAGAATTTTTACTCGCTCATCTTGTGCTTCTCTTTGTGAAAGCACCAACAGGTGAATCGCTGGGGTACCAATAATCACCACAATGAGCATCACCATAAACCAAGTTGGCAGCATCATTTTGTAACGTAGTGGAAGCTGAGCGAATCGGCTTACTATCATGCCGTACCACCTTGATACAACTCTGAAACTTCCAACAACTGGGAACGAAGCAACACATTTGTGTGCCTAACATGCTCGCGCGCAATCAGAGGGCGAATACGATTTCTTACTTTGATGAAAGCGATCATGCCACCGTTAGCGACAAAATCGATCCCATTCCCAACCAATAATGCATGAGGATATCGTTCGCGAAGTTGCGCTACCGCTTCTTTATCATTTAACTCAGTAAACAAAATATGACATACGTTGGCATCAGAACTCACTGGTAAACGATGAAAGCGAGCCCTATCAGGCTTACTTTCAACAATCGCTTGTAAACGCTCACTCACATCAGAACTCGACGTGACACAGTATTCAATATACTCATAGTTCACCCCTGTCTTGCTCCAATCCGCTAACAGCGCAAAACGAAACAAGTAAACGGCTTTAAGATCATCGTCATCCACTTTTGCCCATACAATCTGAGGTAAAAAGTAGAGACTCAGTACGATCACTATGTGTTTAAAATGGACTGAAATTCCGAGGTTCATTTCGACCAATCAACCTCATCGTAATCCCACTCAAGTGTTAACCAATACTGGGTACCATTCTCAAATGAACGCAACGAGTCTGGGTACTCTTTAGAACCATCAGCACCCAAGTTTTCGACACTGGCAGTAATACGAGGTAAGCAATCTGCGGCCTGCCAACTGATCGCGGCGTCAAAGCTCAACACCTTAGGCCAAATGTAGCTAGGGTCATCAATAAAATCTCGATGAAGCTGTGATTCAGACACATATTGCATGGTGCTGCTTACCCACCACTCTGGGCTGATGTCCCACATCACTTGAGCATTCACGAAATGATTTGGCTGATTCTCTATTTGACGCTTTACCGCATCATTGCTATCACAAATTGAACCTTTGCAGTGACCGACAATTCGTTTGTAACTGTAGTTTGCATTCACTTGCAGTTGTTCTATTGGTTGCCATTTAACCGAAGCTTCACCACCCATAGTTTCCGACCAAAGCGGATCGATATATTGTGATACATAACGCTCGATGTATGTACCAACAGTACCAGGAGAAGATCCACCTGCAACAATCCATCCTTCAGCACTAACACCTTTCAGCGCTCGGATATTGTCATGCACACTGTAGAAACTGCTTAGGCTCAGCTGAAGCTTGTTGCTGTCCCAAAAGCGATAGCCAAGTTCGTAAGTTTCCACGGACTCAATACCAAGGTCTTCATTTCCTTGATACAAGTAATTAGCAATATAATCATACTTATTCCCAGCTGAGTCGTGTGCACCTGATTCAACGTAATAGTTCTCTTGGAAAGTTGTCGATAACTCTAACCTTGAAGGGGTAACCACAGCACGCCCCCAACCTGCCCATAAGCGCTGTGAATCTGATAACTCATAGCTCATACGAATCTGTGGTTGAGCCTCGATCCCATGAGTCAAGTTATTGTATTGCCAGCGGTTACCTAACGTCAGTTTGGTTTTATCATTTAAATCTATATCCCAGTTGGCATAGATGCCGTAGCTTTGATTAAGGAAAGAGGCACTATCAACAATTCGTAAATACGGCATTGAGTACTGCTCAGGGATAGAATATAGGCCTAACTCTTCATCAATAATTCGAACGTTGGCACCAATTCCCAATTTAGTCCCCCAAAAATCATCGATGGTATAATGTGAATCCAGATCGAATCGCCAGAAGTTCGCATTCCGATCAGTGCCATCATTTGAGCTATACGTTAACCAAACTTTATTCTCCCAGCTGTCCCCATTCTCTAAGTCATAAATATGCTGAAGCCCAGTAAAGTACTCTTGCATCGTCATTTCCGTCTCGAACTCGACAAAGCTTGGCTGGCCCGGAAACAAGAAATGTGGTTGGTTTTTAGCCCAGAGATAATCTTCGCGAGAACGAATACCACCAGCTTGAACGCTTAAAGTATGAGCAAGCTTTTGGTAGTCAAACCTCGCCCCAAAACGTTCTGTATAAACATTGTAGTGCTGAAGAGGGTCGACACGCTGCTCATCACTAGTCCAAGGCATATGATCAACAAACTCAAAATAACCACTTAGATAACCATATTCGCCCACAGAGGTAGATTCATGGATTTGATACTCAGAGTAATCATAGTTGCCCTCTTTGACGGCCAACTTACCACTTGGCGCACTTTCCGCATCTAGAGTAATAATGTTAATTACACCATTCACGGCGTTGCCACCCCAAATGGTACCGACAGGCCCAAGCACGACTTCAATCTGAGCGATGTTATCCATGCTGACCGGAATTAAATCCCAATCAACCCCTGAAAACATTGGGTTAAACACGCTACGGCCATCAACCATAACCAACAGATTATTGCTAAGGGCTTGGTTCTGCCCACGAGCAGTGACGCCCCAATCGTAGTTAGAGTACTTTGCGACATGTAAACCAGGTGCAAGGGCTAAAGCATCGGCAACAGAGCGTGCGCCTGAGCGGTTAATCTCTTTAGCGGTAATAACGTGGACAGATGCGGCAACATCTACAAGGCTTTGCGCAGAGCGTGTGGCGGAAACAACTTTAGTATCAGCCAAGGAGCAAAGTGGGAGTTCCAATAAGGACTCTAAATCATAGTCAGCTGTCGCAATAGGAGATAATACTAGAGTGAGCGAAGCTGCAATCGACAATGTGTAACGCATGGAATAGTCTCGTCAGACGCTGCAAGTAATTGACGAAACTCCTTTTTAGTCCCCCTGCAACGAATGTATAAAAAATCAACGAAAACAGTATACCATTTGCATAATAATCAATCATTTAGATAACACCCGAGTTCGATTCGAGTTTGTTATTGTGACGATAAAAAAACCAAATTGAGCTCTGCTCATAGCCTCATGTCCAAGCGATGTTTTACTCGAATACAATACAAAAAGCCCCTCGTTGCGAAACCACAACGAAGGGCTAATTATTAGAATTTGGTAATAAGTAGAAGGCTACTTAATATGATCCCAAGACATATTCGACACAATACGGCAGTCATCGCACTTAAAGTAGAAAATGTCGTGCAGAGGTTCATCTAACAGCCAGTCGCCACCACACTTCGGGCATTTACGTGCTTTTTCATCTGCTAAGCTTTTGCCACCCACTCGGTATTGGTAGTAGTAAGTTGGGACTTTAGTAATGTATTCGATTCGACCTCGTAAATCCCAGCCACGTTTAAACAGCACACTATCAGCATCACAAATTTCATGCAGTGCCGCATGTTCTGCTCGGCAGCCACCTGCCATTTGGATTTCATCACACGCTTGCCACTCGGTTTGCCACTTCACAACGGCTTTGTGATCGCCATTTAACGTTGGGCCATTACGATAAAGTGGAATTGGAAGTAGCGAGTCACCACTTCGCAAAGGAGAGCAAGTGTGAACATAGGTGGTGTAAAGCACTTGCCAGCTTGGTTCTACGTCTTCTGCTGCTTCTTCTGAGTTAATATCTCGACCTAACAAACGTACTTTCGGAGCTAACAGAGAGGCGTCAGCCAAACGGCGAATACAGACGTTAACAAAATCTGAATGGTTATTAGGATGTAAACTTTGCTGCTCTGGACAAACAGCACGAACAAAGAACTCACCGTCGCCCATTACGATAGGAAACTCGCGCCCAAGTACTTGCCCATTGTAACGCAAGGCGTCCATTAATCCGTTGATCGCTTTATCAACGGCAGAAATGGTGGTGTTATCAAAGCATTCGAATTGCAGTTCAACTACGTACATGATTACACCACGGGCTCAAGTTTGGTTAAAAACTCAGTCAAAGTCTCTGCAAGCACATCTCGTTTGTCCGTGCCCAAACGCTCTAAAATGACGTTACCTGATAAGTTACAAATCGAAATCACATCCAATTCTGCATCCGTCGCCGCTATAAATACCGTTGGTTTTAGTTTGAGCCTACGCTGAGTAACTAAATGACCAAGGATGTTCTCTTGCAAACGAACAAAATCGTCATCACTCCAGACTTGAAGCAAACTAAGTTCATTATCGTTCCACGTTGCTTCCATATCAGCACTGTACTGAGAGCCATAGAATGTTTTGATATCTTCATGCAACGAGAGCTCAATACCATTTTCAACATTAGTGAAATCCGCTGGCGTCTCGCGTGTCACCGATTGCCATTCGACTGCATCATCACTTTTGCTTTCTACACAAGGTGAGACAAGCTCCACTAGCTCCTCACTTTTTGGTAAATGACCATGTGCGTCAAGGTGAGCCTGACGGTATTTATCACTGAATGAGAGCAACGCTTGCAGAGCATTTTCAGCCATTAGATTCTCCAACATGAATATTCGCTTTTAACCGCGGGATTGCGTAAAATTCTCGACATTCTAATAGAAAACGAACAAAAGTATGAGCAAATATTCTGACGCGAAAGAGCTGAGCGGTTTAACTCTGGGCCAAAAAACGGATTATGCCAATCAATACGATCCTTCCCTACTACAACCCGTACCACGTAGCTTGAATCGTGATGATCTCAAACTGGGTGATGAACTGCCATTTCAAGGGTGTGATATCTGGACCCTGTATGAACTCTCTTGGCTCAATGAGAAAGGTCTGCCTCAAGTCGCTGTCGGGGAAGTTTCGATTCCGGCGACCAGTGCCAATCTGATCGAATCAAAATCGTTCAAACTCTACCTAAACAGCTTCAACCAAACTCGATTCTCCGATTGGGATCAAGTTGAGAAAACTCTAATTCAAGATTTGTCCGCTTGTGCTGGTGAAGAAGTGACTGTCACAGTGCGTTCTGTCGTCGATTATACGGATTCAGTTATCGTCACGATGGCTGGTGAATGTATCGATGAGCAAGACATTGAAATCACCAGTTACGATTTTGATGATGCATTACTAGCCAATGCAATTGAAGATAAACTTGTAGAAGAAAGCCTACACAGCCACCTTTTGAAATCAAACTGCCTGATCACCAATCAGCCAGACTGGGGCAGTGTGGAAATTCGTTACCGTGGTCAAAAGATAAATCGTGAAGCCTTACTTCGTTATATTGTCTCTTTCCGTGAACACAACGAGTTCCATGAACAATGCGTAGAGCGCATCTTCACCGACATCATGAAGTATTGTCAGCCAGAATCTTTAACGGTTTACGCGCGTTATACGCGTCGCGGAGGTTTAGACATTAACCCTTACCGTTCAAATGTGGACGCGCAGCCAAACCACAACCAACGAATGGCTCGCCAATAAGGAATCGATAAAGAATGGTAACACTACGCTGGGTGCGCTGGTTAAGCGCCTTGATTTTACTGCTGACAACGCCGACGGTAATGGCTACCGTCTACTCTTCCGCCATGCTAAGTGAAGCGAATGGATTAGTAGACATAGTGCCGAAACAAGCCAAGCAGCTCGCTTCAGATTTTCTTGCCCAGCGTACTTTATCGGACAAAACAGAAAAAAGTCCCTCTTCGATATCCAGAGATGAAGTCGACAGCCGCATTCGAACACCTGGGGGAACGATAGATGCGTTGCGTATTCTTGCCAGAGCAGAGTTCAATTTAGGTAGCCAACGCTCCGCACTAAAACGATTGGAAGAAGCGAAACGGATCGCAACCCATTACAATCTTCCTTACCTGCTACTTGATATCAACCTTCTGGAAACTCGCCTACGTTGGATCATTACAGGCGATGCGATTACCGCTAGAGAAGAGCTTAATCGCTGGGAAGAATCGTACAATAAAATTCCTAACCCTCAACAACTTGCACGTGGTCTTCAATACAAAATGACGATGTTACGCGCCGATATTGCCTCGTCAGAAGGTGATAAAACGGTTGCTGAGAAGCTCTATCTTGAAGCGAAGCCTTACGCTGAAAGTACAAAATCCAGTCATACTTTGATCAAGTATCACACAACGTTAGGTACTCACTATCTCAATGAAAAAAATTACAATCTAGCGTTATCAGAGTTTCTATTTAGTTATTGGAAAGCGATTGAAAGTGACTCTGGCGTTCAGTTAGCTAAAGTGAATCGCCTACTTGGGCAGCTGTTTTATGAACGCAAAGTTTTAGATAAAGCCAACGATCATTTATCTCAGGCTGCCGATTTCTACGACAATTACGAGAACTCGCCAACGCTGGCCCCTATTCTCAAGCGTATGGGCGATATTTACTACCATCAAGGTAAGTACAACCTAGCGCTCGTGCACTACTTCAACGCTATGGATCATGAACGTATCCAGAATAATATTGAAAGTGTTATTGATGTAAGGATCTCGCTTGCCGCAACCTATTTGCATTTGGTTAATTTCCCTCTGGCAGAGCAGTACCTAGAGAGAGCAAAAAAACTACTTGAGTATGCGGATATTCCTCGCTTGAAAGCCTACGCTCTATTACTAGAATCTGGTCTGGCACGCCATCAACATGACGCTGATAAAGTGATCAGCGATGCAACCAAAGCCTTGGAAATCGCTCAAGAAACCAATGATATCAGCACTCAAAAATCAGCCTATCAACTGCTCTATTTAGGGTACGAGCTCAGCGGCGATTACAAACAGTCATTACAATACTTAAAGCAGTACAACTCTTTGGTTACGATTGAACAGCAAGAGTTAGATCTTATCAGTGAAGATGCCTTCCGCCAGCAAAAAGAATTCGTCGAACAAACACTGCACTTAAGTGGTCAAAAAGAAGAGCTAGAGCAAACTCACGAGGAGTATCGTAAGTTTCAAAAAATCACTTTCACGCTGTTCATTCTTTGTGCCTTGCTGTTCGTCTTTATTCTTCGTCGTGGTCATATCATTAACCTCCAACGCGAAGAGCTAGATGTATTGAATGAAGACCTATTCACTCACTCGCGTTCAGGCCTACGAAACTTGCGCATGCTGAATGCAAAATTGCCGGCCTCGCTCGAAGAGAGCATTAATAAATTTGAGCAATGGCACGTTGGAGAGCTAATCCATGAGCCTCTAAACGATCGACTACGTTTTGTCATGGTAGACGTACCGTTTTTACGCAATATGTATTTGCAACATGGCTATGAAGAAGGCTTGAAACTCGAACGCGCTTTTGGCGAATATCTACAACAACGGGTCGAACACCCTGCGCGTATTTATCATTTCTCAGATGCAAACTTGCTATATATCGAGCCAAATGGACAGCAAGTCTCAGATCCTGAAGAACTTTTCAATAAAATTCAGCAATGGATGTTAGAGTTTGAGCCAGAGCGTAAACTCAATCGCATCATTCGTATGGGGATGGCGGACTACCCTTTCCTTCCTAGGGCCTATACTGCAGTTAATGATAAGGAACTAGTTGATGTGCTACTAATGTCAACAAGTACCGCCCGAACGCTCAGTATGAAAGAACACTGTAGCCAGTGGGTTTATTTGAAAGCGATAGAAAATGCGCCAGCGGCTAGTTTAGCGACAGGTAATATTCGTAAGGCATGCAAGCATTCAATAAATCAGGGGTTAATAAAAGTCCACTCATCGTATAAGAATGAGGACAGCATCAAAAAACTATTAAAAGATGAGTAAAACCTCATCAATCAAACGTTGTAAGTCGTGACGGATGGATTTTATTTGATATTATCAATAAATTCATAAATAAGGGTGGATATATGCACCTGCTTGTAAGTTAAGTTTTAATGGGCCTCTTAGAGCAAGATATTCAGTCACAGCTGCACAATCTAAAAGCTCAATTGGAACAAGTCCGATTGACACAAAGAGATACCTCGTTCAAATTTAAAAGAGAACAAAAGGTACTCAAGCGTATTATCTCCTCTATGACTGATGCCCATAGGAGTGAAGACCCGCGGCTGCGAGAAGGCTTGGTCGAGCTAAAACAGGCACTAGAACAACAACAAGATGTCAGCTCATTAATCCCAAAGCTAGCAGTCCTTGAGCGAATGCTCAAACAACAAGGCTTGGCTATGGAAAAACGAACCGAACATCTAGATTCGCAAATTAAGCACAGCGGAGAGACACTGCTGCGCCTTACAGGCTTACCACCTAAGATCAAGCGCGAACTGCGTGATCTTCTGAGCTACTCGAATGGTATTAAACGACCGAAAGCGGAACAAGCTATCCGACTTATCGGCCTGTACGAGCGCTCCGTAAAAATCATTACCGCAAATCCAGATACTCCACTTTGTCAGATTTCAAATAGCTCAGATCGAGAGCTACTAATTCGTTTATCTGACGAGCTTCAACATCTAATCACTGAACTCGATTTTGAAGGTGAATCGGGTGATATGTTGATCGATATTCGCGCTAAACTCTTGGTTGGTGTAAATACCCATTCGTTACTTGAGCTAACACTACAAACGTTGAAATTGGTCATTGATGGCACGCAATATGAGCGAAAGACCTCCGAACAATTTCTCGACCAAGTGAATAGCTCACTCTCTTCGAGCATGAAAAGTACCGCACAAAACGCGCATCAATCACAGAGCTATTTCGAGCAACGACACGAAATGAATGGCGAGCTATCTGAGCTCATCACCCAAGCAGAATCTAAGGTGTCAACCGCGACAGAATTGAGTCAATTAAAAACTCAGCTTTCCCCTGTTATTGAGCAACTGAATTCTGTTTCCGATCGATTGCGTCATGCTGAGCAACGTGAACAAGCTCTTATTGAGCGTATGAACTATAGCAAAGACCAACTTGATGCTCTGTTTGAACTCACTCAGGATTATCGTCGCCGCCTAGAAGATCAAGCGCAGCGTATGTTGCTTGATCCGTTGACCAAGGTGTACAACCGCACCGCCTTTTGTGACCGTATGGAGTTAGAGTATCGCCGTTGGATTCGTGCACAGCATAACTTGCGCGTTATCTTGTTTGATATTGACGGCTTTAAAACGATTAACGATAGCTTTGGCTACACTGCAGGTGATAAAGCGCTGAAGATCATTGCTCGTACCATCAAAAAAGAGCTTATCGATACCGATACCGTTGCTCGCTTTGGTGGTGAAGAGTTCATTATTCTACTGCCTGAGAGACAGGACTCTGACTGCTTCAACCTCATTAAAGCCATTCAAGAACAAGTCTCTAAATTGCCGTTTAAGTTCCGCGATCAAAATCTGACGATAACTTTATCGGCAGCCAGTACCGCTTTCAAAGAATCAGACACACCAGAAGAATTACTTGAACGCCTAAACTTATTTCTTAAGGAAGGCAAAACAATCGGTACCAACCAGCTTGTCTGGAAATAACACTTCCCAACCTGCCACTATTGTCATATAAATATCAATTAGTTAGCTTCAAGCACCTGAAAGCGTGCTAAGCTAACTAATAGCCCAAAGGTTTGTTTACCCCCTACACTTAGAACTTGGGCAATAATAATTAGCGACTCATGAAGAGTACGACTCTAGCCAAGGAGGTTCCTATGATCACGCATATCAGTCCCGCTGGTAGTATGGATCTACTTTCTCAACTTGAAGTTGAGCGCCTTAAAAAAACTGCCGCTAGTGATCTTTACCAGCTTTACCGCAACTGTACCCTAGCGGTACTCAACTCTGGTAGTCACACCGACAACTCAAAAGAATTATTGGATAAATACAAGTCGTTCGATGTCAATGTCGTACGCCGTGAGCGAGGTATTAAGCTTGAGCTAAGCAATGCCCCTGAGCACGCTTTTGTTGATGGAGAAATCATCAAAGGCATTCAAGAACACCTCTTCTCTGTGCTTCGGGATATTGTTTACGTCAACATGCACCTTGCAGATAACCAACGCCTTAACTTAACCAACGCTAGCCACATCACGAATCTGGTTTTCGGCATACTACGTAACGCTGGTGCATTGACGCCTGGAATCGAGCCCAACCTTGTGGTTTGTTGGGGCGGTCACTCCATCAACGCAACCGAATATCAATACACTCGTGAAGTGGGTCATGAGCTTGGACTGCGAGAAATTAACATCTGTACCGGTTGTGGTCCGGGTGCGATGGAAGGCCCAATGAAAGGCGCGGCGATTGGCCATGCTAAGCAACGTTATTATGAACAACGTTATCTTGGTCTGACAGAGCCTTCGATCATTGCGGCTGAGCCACCTAACCCAATCGTCAATGAACTGGTGATCATGCCGGACATTGAAAAACGCCTCGAAGCCTTTGTGCGTATGGCTCATGGTATTGTCATCTTCCCTGGCGGCGCAGGTACAGCTGAAGAACTGCTCTACATTTTGGGTATTATGATGCACCCAGACAACAAAGAGCAGCCTTTACCTATTGTTCTTACAGGCCCGAAAGAGAGTGAAGAATACTTCCGTTCTATCGACCGCTTTATTGGCGATACACTGGGTGAAGAAGCACAGAAACACTATCAAATTGTTGTCGATGACCCTGCGACCGTTGCTCAAATCATGAAACAAGGTATGGGCGATGTACGTCAACACCGTAAAGATACAGGTGATGCATACAGCTTTAACTGGTCACTAAAAATCGAACCTGAATTCCAATTGCCGTTTGACCCAACACACGACAATATGGCCAGTTTGGACTTGCACCTGAACCAGCGCCCTGAAAACTTGGCAGCGGCACTTCGTCAAGCTTTCTCAGGTATTGTTGCAGGTAACGTAAAAGCAGAAGGCATCCGAGAGATCGAACGCCACGGGCCATTTACACTTGATGGCGACAGCAGCTTGATGAAGAAAATGGACAAACTACTACGAGACTTCGTCGAACAAGACCGGATGAAACTACCTGGTGGCACTGCCTACGAGCCTTGTTATGAAATCAAGACAACCAGTTAGTCACTGGTAATCTGTCACTCTTCCGATACAATAAGGGCTTCATTGCCCTTATTTTTTTGATTTCTATGTCTATTCATCTTGTTATTATCGATGCTCTCAACTTAATCCGACGCGTACATTCTGCGCAGCCTGATCCTACCGATATTGCAAGAACCATCACCACAACAACAAGAACGCTCAATCGAATTCTGAATGAGTCTCAGCCAAGCCACATTATCGCCGTGTTTGATCATCACCTCCAAGAGCGTGGTTGGCGGGCTGAAATCCTGCCGGAATACAAGCAGAACCGCAAACCTATGCCAGAACCTCTTATGAACGGCTTAGAAGCGATTCAAGACGCTTGGTGGAAGCTAGGAATTGATTCGCTACTTTCGGATGGGGATGAAGCCGATGATTTAGTCGCAACACTGGCAATGAAAGTAGCTAACCATGGTGAGAAAGTCACTATTATCTCTACCGATAAGGGTTACTGCCAACTGCTTTCTCCAACACTGCAAATTCGCGATTATTTCCAACACCGTTGGCTCGATGAACCTTTTATCGAAAAAGAATTTGGCGTTAAACCAAGTCAGCTTTCAGACTATTGGGGATTAACGGGCGTCAACTCTAGCCAAGTTCCAGGCGTTCCAGGCGTAGGCCCAAAAGCGGCTAAAGAAATCCTCACTCAGTTCAACGATATTGAGCAGGCTTTTGCCAGCGAAGAGCTAGTACCTAAATACCGTAAGAAACTTGATGAACACATCGATTCAGCACGTCGCTGCAAACAAATTGCAGCTTTAAAAACCGACATCGAGCTAGGTTTCAATCTACAAGATTTGCGCTTTAATGGGCCAAACGAACAGCAATAAGTTTCAAACTAACACGCCAAACCTCAACTTCATTAGCAATCAATTAATTAGTAAGCGTTTGATTAGCGAGCAATTGTTAAACTTTTATGTTGTGTAAACCGTTGCTCTCTCAACTCTTGCAATAGCTCTATTAATACCCTACTCAATACTGCCTAAAGGCCAACTAGAGTCACAGACCTTCATACTTACTGATTTATTTTAAGTGCTCCAATAACAAGGAGTACAATAATGAAAAAAGGTCTACTACTCTCCCTAACTTGTCTACTCTCGCTGCCCACTTTTGCCAGCTCATGTGGGTTACACCTTGCCATGGGCGCACCTTCTGAGAACTCTGATCAAGTGCTATGTCGAGACGGTTATGCAGTTGGATACAACTACCAAACCAAGAATGCAGACTGGGTGGCTTATCACTTAACTGCGGAAAGCGTTAATGCCAGCTACAAGCGCAGTAATAACTTCAAAATAGATTCTGAACTGCCCGCCGAAGCTCAATCAACACTTACCGACTATCGAAAGTCAGGCTATGACCGGGGACATCTCGCCCCTTCGGCAGCAATGGATTTTACCCAAGCCTCGATGAAACAGAGCTTTCTTATGAGCAACATGTCTCCTCAACTCCCTGGCTTTAATCGCGTTGGTTGGCGACTACTGGAAGAGCATGTACGCGATGTGGCGAATGAGTACAATGAAGTCTATGTGGTGACTGGACCAATCTATTATGGCAATGAAGACTCGATCGGTGATGGAGTGGTCATTCCAAGTGCATTTTACAAAGTGATTTTAGATCCAAGCTTTAATGATGCCATCGCCTTTGTTGTTCCACATCGTGACGTTTCTGGTAGTGAGTTAATCAACTTTGTGACCACGGTTGATGACGTGGAACAGCAAACTGGGCTCGACTTCTTTTCGCTCGTTGCTGACAGTACGGAAGAGTCTATGGAAGCGCAGCTTTGGGAAATGTGGCCAACACCGAACTAAATGTCTTGTGATCAAAAAAACGCTCCATCGGGAGCGTTTTTTAGTTTGAATAGATTAATGAGGAGAAATGTTCGATAAGCACTGAACGTGCACGGTAATCTCTTCACGGTCGTGGTAAAGATGCTTCGCTTGTAGTTTAAACTTCACATCATTATCTTTTAGGAAGATCTTCAAGTTTTCGATATCTTGAAGCACTTCATCGTAACGACCTTTCATTGGCAATTTTAAGTTAAAAATCGCTTCTTTTGCCCAGCCACTAATGATCCACTCACCCATTAACTGCGCCACGCGCGAAGGTTTTTCAATCATGTCACACACAAGCCAAGTCACGTTCTTACGTGCTGGTTCAAACTTAAAACCATCTTCTTGGTGGTGTTTAACTTGACCGGTTTCCATTAGGCTATCTGCCATCATGCCGTTGTCTACTGAGTGAACGAACATAGAACGTTTCACTAGTTGATACGTCCAGCCACCAGGACACGCACCTAAATCCACCCCCCACATGCCAGAAGCCAAACGCTCATCCCATTCATCGCGAGGAATGAATACGTGAAATGCTTCTTCAAGCTTCAATGTTGAACGACTTGGTGCGTCCGCAGGGAATTTTAAGCGAGGGATACCCATGAAGAACTGCGAGTTGTTGCTTGGTAGCGAGTAACCCACATAACAGTGTCCCGGCTCGATAAAACAAATATGCAGTACAGGCTTTTTCGGGCTATCTTTCGGGAAAAGAATGCCTTTACCACGCAATGCTTGACGCATAGGCACAGTAAATTTACGACAGAACTTAAGAAGCTCTTTTGCTTCGTTCGTATCTGGCGTTTCAATGCGGATGTCGCCACAACGAGGCATAGCATCGACATCATTTAGCATGTCAAGAATCGGAGAGATACGATCTTCACGAGGCAGATCTTCAATTTCTACCGCCACAGCAAACATCTGACGTGCGAAAATCAGAGATTTAAAGTCTAGCTCTTTAACCAGCTTTTGTGCATCACCCTCTTGGTAACACTCAAATAAAACGTAGCCGCTGTTTTTCTTCACGCGAGGAAAACCAAATACTTCTAGCTGAGTGGCGCGATCTTGAATTTCACCTGCACACTCTTTCTCAAAGCCGCTGCGGCAATAGAGCATTAACTGTTTCACTGATTTACCTCTTTAATCTGTAGTGCTGCGTATACGAACAATCCCCACCCCACCATAAACATCATGCCACCAAAAGGCGTCACTGGACCAAACCATTTGATCCCCGTTAATGCGAGTGCGTAGAGACTACCGCTAAAACAAAAGATGCCGATGATAAAGCAAATTGCAGCGAGGGCGAAATATTTTTGTGACTTAGCTGGCAATTTTAGCTGCATCAACACCGCACAGAGTAAAATCGCTATCGCGTGTATAAATTGATATTGGACGCCAGTATTGAACACATCCAGCAAATAGGGTGAAAGCATCGCCTTTAAGCCATGGGCAGCAAAAGCACCTAAACCCACACCTAAACCAGATAATACGCCACCAATAGCAAGTAACTGCTTACTTCTCACTGTAGACCTCTAAAATGAACTGCGCGAGTCGCTTCACAGCTAGCTGAATATTGGCCTGCTCTGTATGACCAGAGCTTTTACGAGGCTTAAAGCTGTGGTCACCGTCGGGAATAAATTCAACTTTTACTGATGAAGAAAGAGCAAACTCGGCGAACTCTTCTTTCTTACCAAAGGTATCGCGTTCACCTTGCAGTATAAGCGTCGGCTTATCGATATCGGCGAGATGATCACCTTTGAAGTTCTCTGGTTTACCAGGAGGATGAAAAGGGAAACCTAAACAGGCAATACCCGCTACATTCGATTCCCCTGCCAATAAGCTAGACATACGGCCACCCATGGACTTACCACCAATCACAACAGGCTTCCCTTCTGATAGCTCTTCAATAACGGCTTGATACGCTTCTAATAGCTTCGGCGCGCGATCAGGCGGGCGACGTTTGCCATCTTCCGCGCGTTTCACCATATAAGGAAAATTAAAGCGAACGACTCGAATGCCACGCTTAGCTAATCCAGAAGCCACAGATGACATAAACTCATGGTCCATCCCTGCCCCAGCGCCATGAGCAAAAATAAACAATGGCAGGCCTGGTTCACCATCAATTAAGTAATCAGTCATCCAGCAAGTCCTCTTGCTCACTTTGTGCTTTCGCTAGCATCCAATCACGGAAAGTGGCGATACGGCCCATGTCAGCTTGCTTTTCATGGCAAACAACATAGAAAGCATTCTTAGTCACAAGCACTTCGTCAAATGGCGCGATCAGGCGTCCAGCTTCCATTTCAGGCTGAGCCAACACGTTATTACCTAACGCAACACCTTGACCGTGAGCAGCTGCTTGAAGAACCATGGTCGAGTGACTGAAGATCGGGCCATGATTAACGTTAACCCCTTCAATACCGTTTTGCTTAGCAAATTGTTTCCAATCTTTACGAGATGTATCGTGCAATAACGTATGTTGTTTCAAGTCACTTAGTGTTTCTAATGGTTTTACACCTAATAATAGTGATGGAGAACAGAGAGGAATCAAGAATTCTTGGTACAACTTATCGGCACGAAGACCTGGCCAGTTTCCTCGACCATAGTAGATGGCAACATCCACGTCATCCGTCAGAGAACCTTCATCCATATCCACCGCTTTAATGCGAACGTCGATATCCGGCTCTTGTTGGTTAAAATCCGCCAATCGCGGCACTAACCATTGAATAGCGAAACTTGGCGGTAAACTGATAGTTAATGCACCTTTTTCACTACGTTCAAGAACTTTATCAGTCGCTTCTGCTAGCGATGTGAAGATATCTTTAATATCGAGGAAATAGCTCTGCCCCTCTTCAGTAAGAAGTAGCGAGCGATTGCGCCTGCGAAATAGTTTTAAGCCAAGGAATTCTTCTAACGCTTTGATTTGATGACTCACTGCCGCTTGAGTAACAAATAGTTCCTCAGCAGCACGGGTAAAACTCAAGTGGCGCGCTGCAGCTTCAAACACTTTTAATGAGTTTAATGGAGGCAATCTTCTGGACATGTTGGCCTTCTATAAATTGGATTAGTTTTTTTAATCTGAAACATTATAAAATGTCCATTGCCTGAGGGCCAGAGAAATTCTATATTTCACCCCGCAGCAAAGAGCCAGAACGGCTTGATTCTTTTTTGAATCAATTGGCATATTGTTGCGATGTTGTGTTTGCAAACTCGTATTTCGAGTTAGGTAGGTTTCTACCACGTTTTGTCCCTTTTAAGTGAGACGAAACATATACTTCCTGTATTTATTTTGACCTGTCTGTCAAATTTTTTAGCACCGCCTTTATGGCGGTGTTTTTTTATGTCTGCAATATGCTCGCAGAAAACAAAAAAGCGCAAATCGAATCAACGATTTGCGCTTTCAATATTCTAATAGTCTATTTCAACTACGGGCGGTAAACTTTTACGTTGTGGAAGCCCTGCTCTTGCAGATAAAGTGCTTGTAAGCGGCTCATCACACCACGGTCACAGTACAATAAATACGTTTTAGATTGGTCTAAATCGCCAAATTGTGTACCCAGCTTAAAGAACGGAATGTGTTTAACTTCCACGCCATCAATCTCTAGAGGGTTGTCGTCTTCCTCTTCAGGGCTACGGATATCAAGCACAATCGCATGGTCTTCAACCGCTTGAACTTGCTCAACTTCTGGCGCAGCTTGCTCTGTCTCTTTCGCGATATCACGAATATCCATAACGCGAGCATCACGAACTACTTGCTCTAGAATATCAAAGTCAAACTTCTCTTCTTCGACGTCTAGCTTAGCTTTTACTGCTTTTACTGTCGGCTTCTTAGAGATAACACCACAGTATTCAGGCATTGTTTTCGCAAAGTCTTCAGTACCGATATCACGAGCAAGATTGATAATGTCTTCTTTGTCCCAGTTGATTAGCGGGCGCAGAATCAAGGTATCTGTCACGTTATCGATATGACGTAAGTTAGTCAGTGTTTGGCTCGATACCTGACCTAATGCTTCACCCGTAACCAAAGCTTCAATCTTGAACTTCTCAGCCACCATACCCGCTGCACGCATAAACATACGCTTAAGGATTACGCCCATTTGGCCGTCATCCACTTTCTCTAGTATTTCAGCAACTACAGGCTCAAAATCAACTGAGATAAAACGAACTTTTGCAGATGAACCGTACTTGTTCCAAAGGTAGTGAGAAACCTGCTTAACACCAATCTCGTGCGCTGGACCGCCAAGATTGAAGAAACAGTAATGTACTTTAGAACCACGTTTAATGTGTAGGTAGCTTGAAACGCCAGAATCGAAACCACCAGAGATCAAGCTCAATACGTCTTCTTGCGTGCCTAGAGGGAAACCGCCTAGACCTTTGTGACGGGCGATCACTTGGTTCAGCTTGTCGTTGGCTACTTCTACTTTAATAGAAACATCTGGATTCTTTAGCTTCACGCGTGCGCTTTCAATAGCTTGGTTCAGGCCACCACCTACATAACGCTCTAGTTCAATAGAGGTGAAGTCATGCTTACCACGACGCTTTGCACGAACAACAAACGTTTTACCTTCAAGGCTTTCACGGTTTAGCTCTAGCACTTGTTCGTAAATGTCATGCAGATCAGTGAAGTCTGATTGCTGAACTTCAAGTACATGGTGAATACCAGGCGTATGCGTCAGAACTTCGATCGTCTCTTGTTTGTACTGATCCGATTCAGAAGTCACTTCGATGTGGTCACGACGGTTAAATACCGCGACAGACTCAGTACGACTTTTAATGACGTTGCGAATGTTACATTCAAGAATCTTTGTGAAGCGCTTACGCACCGACTCACTTTTTACGAAGATTTCTGGATGGGGCTTAACGATAAATTTCATAATTCACTTCACAAGTTAACAGTTTCGCAGAATAGATTCGCTTTCTAGCTCGTCATCTAACACTTAAGTCTCAACGCCGCTAGCTAAGGGCGCAAGATTATACATTAAGCGACCAATATAAAAAAGACGAGCGTGATGCTCGTCTCATTGTTTACGTTATGCGTTTAAGGGACTAATTCCCTAACACAGGTACTTCGTCACTTTGCAACGCTTCACCCTGCATAATACTAATTTCGACGCGGCGATTACGAGAGCGCTGCGCTTCGGTATCATTTGGCCCTAGTGGCTCTGTCCCGGCCATGCCTCGAACACGGAGTCGCTCTGGCGTAAAGCCACGAACTTTCTCCATTTCTTGCGCGACAGATACGGCTCGTTGCGCAGACAAATCCCAGTTTGAACGGTACAGCTCAGACTCGATACGTTGATTGTCTGTATGACCAGACACCCGAACAATGCCTGGAATGTCTTTCACTAAATCAGCAATTTGACGAACCAAAGGTCTGAACTTAGGTTGCAAGAATGCAGAACCTTCAGGGAAGGCGCCTTTTTCTCGAATACGAATATCAATCTGTTGGCCTAAGTTCTCTACCTCAATCGCACCTTGCTCTATCTCTCGCTCTAGCGCTTTCTTAATGCTCTCCATTAAGGTTTCAAGCTCTTGAGACATCTCTGCAGATTGCTGTTGCTGGCTATCTGATTCAGAGTTTTGGTTATTTTGAGTCGAAGTTTCAGGTGATTGACCGCCTGTTAACTTACCTTGATCTCGTTGTGTACCACCCGCACGATCAGATTCCCCTTCATGAAACTCAAGTGTTTGCTGGGTAATATCGATCGTTTGCTGCATGATGACATCAATTGGTGTTGGCTCCGGACGCCCTGGCCTAAATTCTTGCGCGATGATACTGGTCCCTTTTGGGATATCTTTCACTTCAAGACGGTTTTGCACACCAAATGCAAATTTCATCGAACCCGCGATCTGTTTAAACTTAAGTACGTCCATCTCAGAGAACGAAAGCAGCAGTACAAAGAAACACATCAGCAGTGACATCAAGTCAGCGAATGTCCCCATCCAGAGCGGGAGGCCAGGCGGCGGACATTTGCAGTCGTTATCATCATCCATAGCGGTCCCTTACTCGTTTTCTAAATCGAGTGCACGTTTACCTTCGTTGAGGTAGTTCTTCAAGTAACTATCAATGACTCGTGGGTTTTGGCCATCTTGGATTGCAAGTACACCATCCATCACCAATCGACGGTTTAATTTCTCTTGCTCACGGCGCAGTGACAGCTTGTCGGCAATTGGGAAAAACACCATGTTAGATAAGATTGCACCGTATAACGTCGTTAAAAGTGCTACCGCCATCGCTGGACCAATTGATTTTGGATCGTCCATGTTCGATAGCATCGCAACCAGACCCACCAGCGTACCAATCATTCCCATCGCGGGAGCAACGTCACCGAATGCACGGAAAACGCTGGCACCAAAATCGTGACGCTCATCGGTTAGGGCTATATCTTTCTGCAAAGCAGCACGCACTACGTCTGCATCGTGGCCATCCACCAGCAGGTCAATGCCCTTTTGCATGAAGCTATTGGTAATTTCCATCTCTTCTAATGCTAAGAAACCACCTTTACGCGCTGCATCCGCCATTTCAACGACTTTAGCAATCAGGTCTTCAGGCTCGTCCGATTTAAACATAAAGGCTTTACCGGCAATTTTCGCCGCGCCAAAGAACTGGCCCATAGTAAATTTCATCAACACAACGAAGGTTGAACCACCTACTACGATAAGAATCGACGTCACGTCGACGAACATCATGATGCTTCCGCCAAGTATCATCGCCATGATAACGAAAGCAAAACCGCCAATCAGTCCTAACAGCGTTGCTAAATCCACAAAGCACTCCTCATGCTATCTCTAAGCTTCTACCAAATTATATCGGCAACATCTTCAGATCTTTAGTGTTTTCTCTCTCTCTAATATAGATACTTATCCCAACTAGTAAACTAACCGATTACTAACTATTGACCTGACCCCTTGTTATGACCGAGCCAGTTCGATTTTTCTGACAATTTTACTCGGTTAAATTTGACCATCATTAAAGGCTAAGGTAACTTTCGTGCATCTTTATCTACTTAGACATATTATGGCGAGCAAAAAACCTGAAAATATGACCTTTGAGGCCACTATTGAAGAATTGGATTCAATCGTTGAAAACCTAGAGAATGGTGATTTGGCACTGGACGACGCTCTGAAGAAATTTGAGCGCGGCATCGCCCTAGCACGTTCAGGCCAAGGCAAACTTCAAGATGCGGAACAACGCGTTAGCATCCTGTTAAGCAACGACGACCAATCTCCACTTAGTGACTTTGACGCTCAGCCAGAATAATTGATTTAGAAGATATACCCTATGCAAGAGGCTCTAACCTCACTTCAGCAGCGCAATAACGCTCAGCTTGAAGCGTGGCTTAATACATTCCCTCATCAGCAACAATCGCTGATCGAAGCCATGCGCTATGGCTTACTGCTTGGCGGCAAAAGAGCACGCCCTTTCCTTGTTTACATTACTGGCCAAATGCTTGGATGTACGCTTGAAGAACTCGACACACCTGCAGCCGCAGTTGAGTGTATCCACGCTTACTCGTTGATCCATGATGATTTACCAGCAATGGACGACGACGAACTGCGCCGAGGCCAACCGACTTGTCACATCAAATTTGATGAAGCAACGGCAATCTTAACTGGTGATGCACTTCAAACACTGGCATTTACAATTTTAGCCGATGGTCATTTGAGCCCTGAGGCTGAAAGCCAACGTATTAAAATGGTAAAAGTACTGGCTGAAGCTTCTGGCGCAGCGGGTATGTGTATGGGTCAGTCGCTCGACCTCGCAGCCGAAAACCGCAGTGTATCTCTACAAGAGTTGGAAGAGATTCATCGCAATAAAACTGGTGCACTAATGAAATGTGCAATCCGCCTTGGCGCGTTAGCCGCTGGAGAAAAAGGTGTCGAAGTATTGCCTCTGCTTGATAAATACGCAGATGCCATCGGCCTGGCTTTCCAAGTTCAAGACGACATCTTAGATATTATTAGTGATACAGAAACGTTAGGGAAACCTCAAGGTTCTGATCAAGAAGCGAACAAAAGCACTTATCCAGCGCTACTTGGATTAGAAGGCGCTATTAACAAAGCTCACACTCTGTTAACTGAAGCACTTCAAGCATTGGACGCAATCCCATACAATACAGAGTTACTCGAAGAGTTCGCCCGATATGTCATCGAGCGCAAGAACTAACACAATAAGCGCGCAATTATATGACTCTTGATATTTCAAAGTACCCAACACTGGCACTGGCTGATACGCCAGATGAGCTGCGTAGTCTTCCAAAAGAAGTACTACCAAAGTTATGTGATGAACTACGTACTTACTTATTGAATTCCGTTAGCCAATCTAGTGGTCACCTTGCTTCTGGCTTAGGCACGGTGGAACTGACTGTTGCATTACATTACGTCTACAACACACCTTTTGATCAACTTGTATGGGATGTAGGTCACCAAGCCTACCCACACAAGATTCTTACAGGTCGCCGAGATCAAATGCCGACCATTCGCCAAAAAGACGGCTTACACCCTTTTCCATGGCGTGAAGAAAGTGAATACGACACTCTATCGGTAGGTCATTCTTCGACTTCAATCAGTGCAGCGCTTGGTATGGCGATCAGTGCTGGCAAAGAAGACCAGAATCGCAAAGTCGTTAGCGTCATTGGTGATGGTGCGATTACAGCCGGTATGGCATTTGAGGCAATGAACCACGCAGGTGATGTTCACCCTGACATGCTGGTTATTCTGAATGACAACGAAATGTCGATTTCAGAGAACGTTGGCGCTCTTAACAATCACCTTGCTCAAGTGCTTTCTGGTAGCCTTTATACCTCTATCCGCGAAGGCGGCAAAAAAGTACTTTCTGGTGTCCCACCAATTAAAGAATTAGTTCGCCGCACGGAAGAGCATCTTAAAGGCATGGTAGTACCTGGCACGCTGTTTGAAGAGCTAGGTTTCAACTACATTGGCCCAGTCGATGGCCATGATGTGAATGAGCTGGTTAAAACGCTTAAGAATATGCGAGAGCTTAAAGGTCCGCAGTTCTTGCACATTATGACTAAAAAAGGCAAAGGCTATGAGCCAGCGGAAAAAGATCCGATTGGTTACCACGGCGTGCCAAAATTTGACCCAAGCCATCACTCTCTGCCAAAGAGCAGCGGCGGAAAGCCAAGTTTCTCTAAAATTTTTGGTGACTTCCTATGTGACATGGCTGCGCAAGATCCAAAACTCATGGCAATTACGCCAGCAATGCGTGAAGGTTCTGGCATGGTACGTTTCTCGAAAGAGTTCCCAGACCAGTACTTTGATGTGGCGATTGCTGAACAACACGCTGTGACGTTGGCAACAGGTATGGCGATTGCGGGTGACCATCCAATCGTAGCGATTTACTCCACCTTCCTTCAGCGTGGTTACGATCAGTTGATTCATGATGTCGCAATCATGGATCTACCTGTCATGTTTGCCATTGACCGCGCGGGTTTGGTTGGCGCTGATGGTCAAACTCACCAAGGTGCATTTGATCTTAGCTTCATGCGTTGTATTCCAAACATGGTCATCATGGCGCCAAGTGACGAAAACGAATGTCGTCAAATGCTTTACACCGGTCACAAACATACAGGCCCATCGGCTGTTCGCTACCCTCGTGGCACAGGCTTAGGCACCGAGATCGAGAAAGCATTCTCTGCAATGGAAATCGGTAAAGGCCGCATAGTTCGTCAAGGCGAAAAAGTGGCGATTCTGAGCTTTGGTACCTTCTTAGGCAATGCTCTTGAAGCGGCTGAATCCCTCAATGCAACCGTGGCCGATATGCGCTTTGTGAAGCCACTTGATGAAGCGTTGATCAAGCAACTTGCCGCAGACCACGATGTGCTCGTCACACTGGAAGAAAACGCGATTGCTGGTGGCGCTGGGGCAGGCGTTATTGAATTCATGATGAAAGAAAAGTTACTAAAGCCTGTCTTGAACTTAGGTCTTCCTGATGAGTTTGTTCATCAAGGCACTCAAGATGAGCTGCACGCAGAACTCGGCTTAGATGCGAAAGGCATCGAAAAAGCCATTGTTGAGTATCTAGCAAAGTAATCAGCTCTCTTCACTGAAACATTAAAAAGCCCTCATTCGAGGGCTTTTGTTTATCTAAACGAGTTTACTGCGGCATAGACCAGTTAAACTCCTCACAGAGTTTTTGCCAGGTTTCATCCACTCTCGCTTCTATCGTCAATGTTTGTTCTGTAAAAGGATGAACAAACGTCAACGAAGATGCGTGCAGCAATAACCGGTGCGAGTCGTACACGTCTCTGAACAGCTTATTGTGTTTTCCATCACCATGAGTCGTATCACCAACAATAGGATGGCGTAGATGCGCCATATGACGTCTCAACTGGTGTTTGCGCCCTGTTAACGGCTTCATCTCCATTAAACAATAGCGAGTCGTTGGAAACCGCCCCGTAGAGTGCGGCACTTCAACTTGCGCTAACGGTTTATAATCGGTTACCGCTTCTTGAGGCTCTTTCTCTTTGCTAGCGTGTTTATCGGCGATCTTATCGAGCTCGACTTTCAACGCATAGTCCAAACGACCTTCTTCTAAAATCCAACCACGAACAATCGCATGGTAGGTTTTTTCCATTTCATGATTGGCGAACATCGGCATCACTTGCGATGCAACTTCGCTCGACAAAGCAAATATAAGCACGCCCGAAGTCGGTCTATCCAAACGGTGCAGTGGAAACACATGCTGACCAATCTGATCACGCAGCGTTTGCATTACAAATTGTGTTTCGTGTTTGTCTAACCAACTGCGGTGAACCAACATACCGGCAGGCTTATTGACGGCAACAAAATATTCATCCTGATAAATGATTTCTAGCATCAGGCGCAAACCTCATCAATCGAAACTAATAGCGTTAATAGTGGTGTATATTCAAGGCGCTCTTTCCAGCACTCTTCAAAATAGGGCGTGATCGAAAAGCCACGTGGTATAGGCATCTCTTGTTTTATCAAATTGTGCATCTTCTCTAAGAAAATCCATTGAAGCCATTCTTCTGGCTGGAGCGTATCCAAAGCGAACGGTTCTTGGCTTAACATTGCTTGTGGTTCTGGCATTTGCTCTTGCCATAAGCCAACCGCCTGCATTTGCTGAGGAATTTGCTCTAAAAGGTGTAACAATTGTTGTGCTTTTGTCATAAACCCATCACGTTGACCTTGAAAATAGGCGTAAGAGTACCATTTATATAGGAAATAAAGTTAGGACTATTCTCTAATGGAAACCATTCATACTCTTACCCAGCTACTGACTGAAAGCCATTGCCAATACCAAGTGTACGACCTTGGCCGCCGCATTCGTCATATCGACAGCAAAACCTTTGCCGATGTTGAACAAGGCCTAATGCCTTACCCGTTTCCAATGCAACGTAAAGCCCATTTAGCCATCGCTTATTGGAACGAACATAAGCAACCTTGGATTTGGTTCTTAAAGTTTGATCTAGACGAGCGAGGTCTCTTCAAACAAGCGGATATTGGCAACTTCCTAAAGTATGTCATTGAAGCGATGGGAACACGCATTAATCAAGAGATGAGTGAAGACCAACAACAGAAGCTGGCGAACAACCCATACACATTTAAGCCCGCTGAAGACAAAATGGCGGTGTTCCATTCCCAAATTCGTGCCAAGCTAGACTTACCTTGCAGCCAGTATTACGAACATGCTCAACACTATTTTGCTGGAGGGCTTGGTTGGGACAAATGGCAAACAGTTGGCTTGCAAGGAGTAACGGATATCTGTGCGCGATTAGGCCAAGAGCAAAATGGCGTCAACCTGCGTAAAGCACTGCAACACTTACCCAATGAACCGCTCTATGCTCTCCTTGGCGCTTTGGAACACACAGAGATCCAAACCAAACTTGCACAGCGTATTGCGCAATTATCTACAGAGCAAATGGATAGCCAAAATCCAGATATCTTCTTGCTTGGAGCACTGGCAAGAGCACTTTCAGGCGCCGAGAAAGAGATTGCAGAACCGGTACTGAAACAGATACTAAGTTCACCACGGTTAAGCCACCAAGAGGTACTTATCGGTATCGCAGGTCGCAGTTGGCACTTACTTGCTGAACCAGAGATCGCAGAGTTATTCTTGCTGCGTCTAGCTCAAACAGGAAACCAAGCTCTGTTCAATCAGCTATTTGCCGATCTAGTTATGCTACCTGAGCTACGCATGGTGTTATTACCACTGCTTCACTCTAGCCCTTCACAAGAATTAGCAGCGGCGCTGGTTTCTCTGCAGCAAGCAACTAAGGGATAATTATGATTAGTGACCTACTCGCGATCCTTGGCCTTACCGTGGTTTGTTTTCTGTTCTGGCAACAGCGCCGACAAGCGGAACTGGCGAAAAGCATTGCCAACAGAAAATGTGAGCAGATGGATCTGCAATTGATTAGCGTTGCACTAAAAGGTCACAAACTAAAAACGCCAGACGGTGTCTGGCGTTGGCATTCTATCTATCAATTTGAATTCTCATCTTTAGGCGATGACTGCTATCAAGGTTCTTTGACTATGCAGGGATTCCACTTAACCAAGATTGACCTACCGCCGCATCGGATGTAAATAGAAACTCGTCATATGGGCCAAATGTATCTCGCTTGTGAGCTGAGAATTCAAAACCTAGTTTGTTCAAAATTCTAATTGATGGCTGATGATCGATATTCGATGTCGCCATCACATGAGTCAAGTTGAGGTCTCGGACTGCTTTTGGAAAAAAAGCGACAAGCGCTTCGCTAGCAATCCCTTTTCCCCAAAAGGCCTTATCAAATAAATAACCCAACTCCGGCTTAGTATCTAAATCTGAAATAAATACGTGTCCCATGTATTCACGAGTATGGCTATCAAGTACTGCTCTTGCATAAATATTGCGGTCATGCAGCACTCGCTCAAACAGCTGTTTCGCTGAAGAGACCGTATGAGGCCCATTCATTTGAGCACGGTTCTTTGCACAGCAGTTAAGCAGTAAGAAGTCTGATTGTAACGACTCGTTATAAGGGACTAATAACGATCGGCGAGTCACTATTGTCATAAGACATCCTTGTATACAGCAAGCTGTAAATTGTTTTTCTGGTTACCGCGTGCACCAAACAAATTCGAATCACGAGCTTATTTGGGTGGGTGTAAAACAAAGCCGAAAAGTTATACCAACTGAAGATTTTTATTATTGATCTAGATTGTTTTTTGTTCGATGTCGTGTGAAAAAATCACAGATTAAGAAAAGCCCCGACACTTGCGTATCGGGGCTATAGTCTTACTCGCAGCAATCCGGCTACAAAAAATGCTCCATGCATCTTCCTTAATAGCTACTGAATCCTTCAGCAATATCCTAACGTCGCCTTCCTAGCGGTGTCCAAATCATCCTGAATGCCAACATTCCTCGTCAGCAAACATCACTTGTTCCTTGAGCGGTGTCCTTGGTATCTTCCTGATACTGTCCTTCCTCATCCTAGAGGTGTCCATGTCAGTCCTTTGTCGCTGATATCCTATCAACGATTGTGTCCTTACAATGTCCTTCACTCCATGCTGGTCAGTATTCCGCACTAACCAAATCTTCATCCTGAAGATAACCAAATCCTTGGCTTTTTCCTGTTCCGTGTCAGCATCCTTCCGACAGCTTCTAATTTACCCTAATAAGCTTTTTAGGCAATCCACTACAACAAACACTTTGCTGAAACAAGAAAGTAATAAATTAAATTAAATAATAAAAACAAACAGTTAACGTCAAGTATTTCCATTTTTTCGCGACATAAACTCTAGTTGTCTTACATTCAATGTAAGAGATCTCGCACACAGCAGTACCAAATTTTCTATTCGCCAAAAAGCCTGCTCGACAGTAATATTACCCTAACGACCAAATATGGAGGTTTTATGCTTACCCAAGATGTTAGCCAAGAGCTAAAAGAAATCCTTGAGCAACTACACTCGGAAGGAAAAGAAGCAACTGTTGCTATGGTAAAAGCGCGCCTGAGTACCCCAATACCCATGCCAGCACTCATCACAACGATTAAAAGCTGGAAGCAGTCAAATCGCGTACCAAAGGTAGAAGTTGCCTCTCAGCAAGAAACTCAATTAGATCGAGTTACAGAATTAGAAAAGCAAGTCGCCGAACTCACCCAAAGACTCGTTGCTTTAGAAAAAATTCTCAATGTTTGATCGAAATCCCCTCTTGACACTCCAACCTTTATAAACAGGTGTCAAACTGATAAAAATCAGCCAGTTACACGGCTGATTTTAAGTATACAAGGCAACAAAATGCGAGCTATATCATAGTTTACAGATACCACTAATTATACACTTACACATAATCAATCAATTGCACTACTACATTAATAAAGTGCTTCAGTCAATGGTCATTCTATGTCAGTAACAGATCTCGGCCAGAAGCGATTCAGGTTTACAACGCCGTTCTTTCAATTCTCCCCATCAGCCCTTATCACTATTCTTTTTTGGGCTTTTACAACCAGTATCGCATTGGCTACCAATGTTCCATTTAAGCCAGTAGTGCTTTTTCAAGGAGAGGTTCAACCAGGCTCCTATCTACACCTTATTGACTCAGGCATTCACCGTTTCGAACAATCAACTGGTATCTCGGTAAAGCGTATTCAGCTCAAGCCTAGCAATACTGGCTACTTGGCAGAGTTAGAACGTGCGGCTCAAGAAGGGTACAACCCGGTTATCGTTCAAGACTCAAATGCTATTAGCTCTTTTCCTGAAGTCGCTAAACAGTATCCTTCTGTTCGCTTTATTTCGCTTGATGTGGCCTACCATGTACCCAATATCCTCGGTATCACCTTCAATCACGCAGAAGGGGCTTATATTATCGGCTACTTGAGTGGACTGAAAACCAAAACAAACAAAGTTGGTTTCATTGGTGGTATCGATGTACCTGTCATCAACCATTTTAGATGCGGCTATCAACTTGGTGTTAAGGATGCGAATCCAAAAGCTTCCGTAACCAGCCGATTCATCAACAACGGCGCTTACTCTTGGGATGATATCGATACAGCGACAAAACTCGCTAAGCAGCTACTAAACCAAGATATCGACGTTATTTTCCCTGTTGCTGGATACGCGAGCCTTGGTGTTGTCGATACCATCAAGAAACAAGGTCATGGTTACAGTTTTGGTATTGACTTTGACTACTCGCACGACTATCCCAATACGACGCTCGCGTCACTAGAAAAGAAAGTCGACGTCGCCATTTACGCCGCATTAATGCAGCTAAACAAGGGAATTTGGACCGGAAACCATAAACAATTTGGTGTAAAGCAGAATGTTATTTCAGTTTCGATTAACCAAAACAACCCTGATTTAACGCCGAGTGACAAAGAGAAAGTTAATCGACTATTAGTCGAGCTAAAAGGAAAGAGCAGCATCATCTCGCAAAAGATTGATCAGCACTGTGCATCACTGCTATGAAAACACTCCACACTTATGTGATTTCCGTTTACCTGTTTCTTACAACAATCCCAGTTCTTGTCTTTGGTGGACTAGGGATCGCGCGCGAGATTTATTTAACTCATAACAGTGAAACTGAGCGCTACGAACAAGTACTTAGCCAACAGCAAGTCGAATCTAGAAACGCGTTGCTTGATTTTGATTTAACCGAAGCTGAGCTGGTCGCAACCCGAGTTGCTCAACTAGATTACATCATCTCAGTTAAACTGGAATCGTTTCAATACGCGATGACCATGGCTGAAATCGTCAATAGTGGCTCCAAACTCGGAGAAACACTTTCCTACCCAATATATGACGACCATCAACTGATTGGCCAGTTGACGGTAATAAAGGATAGAAACGCTTTCATTACCGACATTATCTATAACTCAGCTCCCCAAGCTCTGGTGCTTCTCTCGATCTTGAGCATTACCGCGCTTTTATTTAGCCGTACAATCGTTTCGGCACTAAAGCGTCCATTCATGGGTTTACAAAAGTTTGCTTTTCAAATCACCAATGGTGACTATCAAACGCCCTCTAGAACAGATTCCGATTTCGTCGAAATCGCTGGTATATTTAAAGCGCTTGAAACAATGAGAGCGAAACTTAAAACCACCATTACTCAGCTGAAAGATAGTGAAGAAAGATATTCGAAAACCTATAATTTGACGCAAGTTTGTCTATTTGTAATCGACATACAGCAAAGAAAATTAGTTCGTTCCAATTCAATGTTCAATCAGATATTGAGTCAAATCCCAACAGAGGAACGACGAGGAAAGCTCGATCGTTTTTTAACACAACTGCTCGACCATGATCACACCGAGAGCTTTCATTACTCACTCGAATTCAACGGCCTTCTAAACCACTACCAAGTCAATCACAGCCCAGAAATTCAAGGAGAAATTGAATGCTCAGCATTGGATATTACTCAACTAATCGAGGCGAATAGACTTGCTGAAAGACAACTTGTCACTGATGTCCTTACACAAGTCTCCAACCGATTTTGCTTTAATCGATTTATTGATCGCGTCGGCAAAGGCCAGGTCAATGACGTAACGATAATGATGATTGACCTCAATGGGTTCAAAACGATCAATGATACTTATGGGCATAACGCTGGTGACAAAGTTCTCGTCGATATTGCTCACCGATTAAATCAAGCCCTTGAACATACATACCAAAATATTTATCGATTAGGGGGGGATGAGTTTGTCATTACCATTGAAGCGCCATTCCATATGAATAAGGTTCAGCAACTCGCGGCAAAGATTCAAACAACGGCTTATATCCCTGTTCAGTACCAGAATCATCAATTGTCTGTTAGTCTAAGCATTGGCGTTGAACACTATAGTCATAACAATTATACGTCTATTGAGAAAAGCTTAAATAATGCCGATATATTGATGTATCAAGCGAAGTCAGATGGCCTTGGTGTTAAGTTCTCTCCGGCTTTAGATAACGCCCAGACACTACAGGCAGAATAAAAAAGGCTTGGCACAATGCCAAGCCTTTATCATTTCAGTGGAAGGGATTACCAACCTGTCACTTCACGTAGACCTTTACCGATCTCAGCAAGAGATTTAACCGTCTTCACACCTGCCGCTTCTAGAGCTGCAAATTTGTCTTCTGCAGTACCTTTACCACCAGAGATAATCGCACCAGCGTGGCCCATACGTTTACCAGGAGGCGCAGTAACACCAGCAATGTAAGAAACAACTGGCTTAGTCACGTTCTCTTTGATGTAAGCTGCTGCTTCTTCTTCCGCAGTACCGCCGATTTCACCAATCATTACGATTGCTTCAGTTTCTGGGTCTTCTTGGAACAGTTTTAGGATATCAATGAAGTTTGAGCCTGGGATTGGGTCACCACCGATGCCAACACACGTAGATTGGCCGAAACCTTCGTCAGTTGTTTGCTTAACAGCTTCGTACGTTAGTGTACCTGAGCGTGAAACGATACCCACTTTACCTTTCTTATGGATATGACCAGGCATGATACCAATCTTACACTCATCAGGAGTGATAACGCCTGGACAGTTAGGACCGATCATACGTACGCCAGTTTCTTCTAGCTTCACTTTAACGTCGATCATATCTGTTGTTGGGATACCTTCCGTGATAGTCACGATAAGCTCGATACCTGCGTCAATCGCTTCAAGGATTGCATCTTTACAGAACGGTGCTGGTACGTAGATAACAGTCGCTGTTGCGCCCGTCGCTTCTACTGCTTCACGTACTGTGTTGAATACAGGTTGACCTAGGTGAGTTTGACCACCTTTACCAGGAGAAACACCACCAACCATCTGCGTGCCGTACGCGATAGCTTGCTCTGAGTGGAAAGTACCTTGACCACCAGTGAAGCCCTGACAGATTACTTTAGTGTCTTTGTTAATTAGTACAGACATTATTTCGCCTCCGCAGCAGCAACAACTTTCTGAGCAGCATCTGTTAGCGACTCAGCAGCAATGATATCAACATCAGAATTAGCAAGAACTTCACGACCTAGGTCTGCGTTAGTACCTTCTAAACGAACAACTACAGGCACTGTTACGCCTACTTCTTTAACCGCACCGATAATACCTTCTGCGATCATGTCACAACGAACGATACCGCCGAAGATGTTTACAAGTACTGCTTTAACATTGTCATCAGAAAGGATGATCTTAAATGCTTCTGCCACACGCTCTTTTGTCGCGCCGCCGCCTACATCTAGGAAGTTTGCTGGTTTGCCGCCGTGTAGGTTTACGATATCCATCGTACCCATTGCAAGGCCTGCACCGTTAACCATACAGCCAACGTTACCATCTAGTGCTACGTAGTTCAGTTCCCACTGAGCTGCGTGTGCTTCACGCTCGTCTTCTTGCGAAGGATCGTGCATTTCACGTAGCTTAGGCTGACGGTAAAGTGCGTTTGAATCGATGTTGATTTTACCGTCTAGACAAAGCAAGTTGCCTTCGCCAGTAATAACAAGAGGGTTGATCTCAAGTAGAGCTAAGTCGTACTGAGCAAACATTTCACCAAGACCCATAAAGATCTTAACGAACTGTTTGATTTGGTCGCCAGCTAAGCCAAGCTTAAATGCTAGCTCACGACCTTGGTATGCTTGAGGGCCAACTAATGGATCGATTGCCGCTTTATGAATCAACTCAGGGGTCTCTTCAGCGATTTTTTCGATATCCACACCGCCTTCTGTCGAAGCCATGAATACAATTTTACGACTAGCGCGGTCTACAACAGCACCTAGGTAAAGTTCATTAGCGATATTAGACGCTTCTTCAACTAGGATTTTTGTTACTGGCTGACCGTTTGCATCTGTTTGGTATGTCACTAGGTTTTTGCCTAGCCACTTTTGAGCAAACTCTTTAACGCCATCTTTTGTGTCGTGCAGCTCAACGCCACCCGCTTTACCACGTCCACCCGCGTGAACCTGACACTTTACAACTTTCTTTTCTGTTGCAACGCGACCCGCAGCTTCAAAAGCTTCTTGTGGTGTATCACAAGCGAAGCCTTCCGGTACAGGCAAACCGAATTCTGCAAACAGCTGTTTGGCTTGGTATTCATGCAAATTCATTTTGATATTCCGTTTATTTTCCCTTCAAGGGATTATTATTTCCATAACGCCACATGGTGTTGTGGTACGTCTGTAGGGTCTTCTCAATTAAATCGTTATCCATTTTTTAATGGCTTCACGACTCAAATGAAGGCCAGACGTGAGCAAGTCTAGCCTTTAAAAGTCATCACCGTCTAGCCAACCAAGTCAGCTAGACGTTTTAGCGATATTAAACGTCTAATAGCAGACGTGCTGGATCTTCTAGTAGCTCTTTAATCGTCACTAGGAAGCCCACTGACTCACGGCCATCGATTAAACGGTGGTCGTAAGATAACGCTAGGTACATCATTGGCAAGATTTCTACTTTGCCATCAACCGCCATTGGACGCTCTTGGATTTTATGCATACCAAGAATCGCTGACTGAGGTGGGTTGATGATTGGTGTAGACATCAATGAACCAAATACGCCGCCGTTAGTGATAGTAAAGTTACCGCCCATCAGCTCATCAACAGTCAATTTGCCGTCACGGCCTTTAATTGCTAGCTCTTTGATGCCTTTTTCTACGTCAGCAAAGCCTAATGTGTCACAGTCTTTCAGTACTGGAGTTACGAGACCGCGTGGCGTTGATACCGCCATGCTGATGTCGAAATAGTTGTGATAAACGATGTCATCACCGTCAATAGACGCGTTAACTTCAGGGAAGCGTTTTAGTGCTTCTGTCACAGCTTTCACGTAGAAAGACATAAAGCCTAGACGAATACCGTGACGCTCTTCAAACTGATCTTTGTACTGCTTACGAAGTTCCATGATTGGTTTCATGTTCACTTCGTTGAACGTTGTCAGCATTGCCGTATTGTTCTTCGCTTCCAGTAGACGGTTTGCAACTGTCTTACGTAGGCGAGTCATAGGTACACGTTTCTGGCTACGGGCTGCAGCTGGCGCTTCAACTACTGGCTCTTCTGCTTTCGGTGTTGATTTCGCTGCTGCTAAATGCGCATCGACATCTTCACGAGTGATACGACCACCAACACCTGTACCTTTCACTTGGCTCGCTTCTAGGTTGTGTTCTGCTAGTAGACGGCGAACTGCAGGGCTTAGCGCATCATTGCTTTCTTCTGTTAGTGCCGCTTTGTGACGCTTATCAGGAGAAGCTTCTGTTGCTTCTGTCGTATCAGTCGTTGGTTCACCCGCGACGGCGCCAGGCTTAAGCTTAGCGATCAGCTGCTTAGAAAGTACTGTTGCACCTTCTTCTTCAATGATTGCCTCTAGTACACCCGCTTCCGGAGCTGGTACTTCAAGTACCACTTTGTCTGTTTCGATATCAACCAGAACTTCATCACGCTCTACTACGTCGCCTGGTTTTTTGTGCCATGTTGCCACTGTTGCATCAGCGACCGATTCAGGTAAATCTGGAACCAGAATTTCAATTGTCATATCCGTTTCTTCCTTTTACTTCTAGTTCTTAGTTCGAAGCTTTTGTATTCACGTTAAGTGCGTCTTCAACCAACGCTTTCTGTTGTTTCAAGTGTACTGACATGTAACCAACTGCAGGAGATGCAGATGCTGGACGACCAGCGTATTTTAGGTCAGCACCGGCTGGGATAGCAGCGCGGAAGTTATGTTGGCTACAGTACCAAGCGCCCTGGTTTTGAGGCTCTTCCTGACACCATACAAAGTCTTCAGCATTGGTGTATTGTTCAATAGCTGCTTTTACTTCATCCAGAGGGAATGGGTATAGCTGCTCAATACGAACAATTGCCACATCATCTTGCTCGTTATTTCGACGTTGCTCTAACAAATCGAAATAAACCTTACCTGAACAGAAGACAACGCGTTTCACCTTCGCTGCATCCAAGTTGTCGATTTCTGGAATTGCCGGTTGGAATGTTCCTTCCGATAATTCTTCTAACGTCGACGTACATAACGGATGACGAAGCAATGACTTCGGAGACATCACGATAAGTGGACGACGCATAGGTCGAACAACCTGGCGACGAATCATGTGATAAACCTGTGCCGGAGTTGATGGCACAACAACCTGCATATTTTGCTCCGCACAAAGCTGTAAGTAACGCTCAAGACGTGCAGATGAGTGCTCTGGACCTTGGCCTTCATAACCATGAGGTAGCAGCATAGTTAGGCCACATAGACGTGCCCATTTTTGCTCACCCGATGAAATGAATTGGTCAATAACCACTTGTGCACCGTTAGCAAAGTCACCAAACTGAGCTTCCCAAAGGGTAAGGCCACTTGGTTCTGCCGTTGCGTAGCCGTATTCAAATGCTAATACAGCTTCTTCAGACAACACTGAGTCGAATACTTGGAAAGGACCTTGTTTGTCGTGAATATTTGCAAGAGGAACAAACGTACTTGCATCGTTTTGGTTATGCAAAACTGAGTGACGGTGGAAGAAAGTACCACGGCCAGAATCCTGACCAGAAATACGAATACGCTTACCATCATCAACCAAGGTTGCATAAGCCAATGTTTCTGCCATACCCCAATCAACGGCTTTCTCGCCGCTGATCATCGCTTTACGATCGTTGTATAGCTTGTTAACTCGGCTTTGTAGCTTATGACTTTCTGGATACGTACATAGACGATTACCAAGTTCAATCAAACGTTCAGTATCGAACTTGTTATCCCACTCAACATCCCAGTCATGACCAAGGTAAGGAGACCAGTCAACTGAATGGAGAGCCATTGGGCGCCACTCTTTCACCACAACTTCACCGTGATCAAGTGCATCACGATATTCATTAACCAGTTGTGTTGCTGTATCAATACCAAGTACGCCACGCTCCATCAGCACGTCAGCATAAAGCTTACGTGGTGTTGGGTGCTTCTTGATTTTTTGATACATCAAAGGCTGAGTTGCATTTGGCTCGTCCGCTTCATTGTGACCATGACGGCGGTAACATACCAAGTCAATCACAACGTCGCGTTTGAATTCATTACGGTAATCTAAAGCAATACGAGTGACGAATGCCACCGCTTCAGGATCGTCCGCATTTACGTGGAAAATAGGTGCCTGTACCATCTTAGCGATATCAGTACAGTACATTGTTGAGCGAGTATCGTTCGGGTTAGATGTTGTGAAACCAACTTGGTTGTTCACAACGATACGCACGGTACCACCCACACAGAAACCACGCGCTTGAGACATGTTAAATGTCTCTTGAACAACGCCCTGTCCAGCAATTGCTGAATCACCGTGAATTGTGATTGGTAGAACTTGGCTGCCTTCTTTATCACCTAAACGGTCTTGTCGAGCACGCACGGAACCAATAACCACTGGGTTTACGATTTCAAGGTGTGAAGGGTTAAATGCTAGCGCAAGGTGTACATCACCACCTGGCGTTGCAAAGTCAGCTGAGAAACCTTGGTGATATTTAACGTCACCGGTACCCCAAGTGTCATCATGTTTACCAGCAAACTCATCAAACAGATCTTGAGGTTTTTTGCCTAGTACGTTGACTAACATGTTTAGACGACCACGGTGAGCCATACCAACTACAACTTCACGCATGCCGCTCTTACCTGCATGACGAATCAGTTCTTTCGTCATTGGGATAAGAGCATCACCACCTTCCAAAGAGAAACGCTTCGCACCTGGGAATTTTGCACCCAAGTAACGTTCTAGACCTTCAGCAGCAGTTAGCTCGTCTAGGAACATGTGTTTTTCATCTTCAGTGAATGATGGCTGACCAACTACAGATTCAAGACGCTGCTGGATCCAACGTTTTTGCTCTGTATCTGTCATGTGCATGTATTCTGCACCGATAGAACCGCAATAGGTTTTTTTCAAAGATGAGTAGATATCTTTCAACTGCATCGTTTCTTGGCCAATGGCAAAAGAACCCACGTTGAACGTCTCTTCTAGATCTTCTTCGGTAAGATTATGAAATGCAGGGTCTAGCTCCGCCACAGGTGGGCGCTGCCATAAACCAAGAGGGTCAAGCTCCGCCGCTTCATGTCCACGGAAACGGTAAGCATTGATTAATTGAAGTACTTTAACTTGTTTAGCGTCGACATCTGGATCACTAACTTGGACACTGTAATGCTTTGTTTCTTGAGCGAGTCGTCGGAAGTAGTCACGGACACGCGAATGTGGTTGTTCTACCACTTCTTCTGTCGGCTTAGGCAAGCCTTCAAAAACGCGTTTCCACTCCTCACTTACCAGATCGGGATCACTTAGATACAGTTCGTAGAGGTCCTCTACATACGTTGCATTGGCGCCAGCCAAGTGTGAAGACTCGAGCCACGCCTTCATCACGCCGTTGTGCATATTTTCCCTTAACCAGTAGTTTTCACGTTTGCTTCGGTCTTACGCCGAGCTATTAAGAGCCGACCCATTAGTAGGTCGGCAATTTTTGTTATTAAATTAGACGGAACGATTTACCAACATCGTCTTGATGTGGCCAATCGCTTTCGTCGGATTTAGTCCCTTAGGACAAACACTTACACAATTCATGATGCCATGGCAACGGAAAACGCTAAATGCATCATCAAGATTTGATAAACGTTCATCTGTTGCTGTATCTCGGCTATCAATTAACCAGCGGTAAGCCGCAAGTAGACCAGCTGGACCGATAAACTTATCTGGGTTCCACCAGAAAGATGGGCACGAGGTTGTACAACATGCACACATGATACATTCATACAAACCGTCCAAGTGCGCACGCTCATCTGGCGTTTGCAGGTTCTCTCTTGATGGTGGAAGTGCACCGTCATCAATCAAGAAAGGCTTAACTTTCGCATAGTTATCGTAGAACTGTGTCATGTCAACGATAAGATCACGCACAACAGGTAAACCTGGCAGCGGTCGAATCACAATCTTGTCACCTTCTAGTGCAGAAAGTGGTGTGATACACGCCAATCCATTTTTTCCGTTCATGTTAAGGCCATCAGAACCACAAACACCTTCACGACAAGAACGACGGAATGAAATGGTAGGATCTTGTTCTTTCAGCAGAATCAAAGCATCCAGAAGCATCATATCTGATCCTTCTTCCACTTCTAGCGTGTAGTCCTTCATGTACGGTTTTTGGTCGACATCAGGATTGTAGCGGTACAAAGAGAAATTCAGTTTCATAATATTGCCCTCCTTTCCTTAGTACGTACGTGCTTTTGGTGGAAATGCTTCACGATGGATTGGCTCCATGTTTACACCACGTTTCGTCATTGCTTCCGTTTCCGGGTTGTAGATAGAGTGACATAGCCACTGCTCATCGTTACGGTCTGGGAAGTCAAAACGAGCGTGTGCGCCACGGCTCTCTGTACGGTAATTAGCCGCAACTGCCGTCGCATAAGCAGTTTCCATCAAGTTTTCTAGCTCAAGACACTCGATACGCTGGGTGTTGAACTCAGTCGACTTATCAGAAAGGTGAGCGTTTTTCAGACGTTCACGAATTACTTTCAGCTCTTCTAGACCTTTTGCCATTGCATCGCCTTCACGGAATACCGAGAAGTTATTTTGCATACATTGTTGCAGATCTTTACGGATTTGCGCTGGGTCTTCGCCGTCAGTGCTATTTTCCCAACGGTTGTAACGCTCTAATGAACGCTCGATATCAGCTTCTGTTGCAGGTTTAGCGTCAGCTTGCTTAAGCAGCGTTTCACCTAGGTGTAGACCTGTTGCACGACCGAATACCACCAAGTCTAGTAGTGAGTTACCACCCAGACGGTTAGCACCGTGAACCGATACAGATGCGATTTCACCACAAGCAAATAGACCTTGAACTTCAACGTCACCGCCATTCTCATCTTGACGAATAGCTTGACCCGATACTTGAGTTGGAATGCCACCCATCATGTAGTGACAAGTAGGGATTACTGGAATTGGTTCTTTAACTGGATCAACGTGTGCAAAGGTACGAGACAGTTCACAAACGCCTGGTAGGCGAGACTCTAGCGTCTCTTTACCTAAGTGATCCAATTTCAATTTAATGTGTGGACCCCATGGGCCATCACAGCCACGGCCTTCACGAATTTCAATCATCATTGAACGTGCAACAACATCACGACCAGCTAAGTCTTTAGCATTAGGTGCGTAACGCTCCATGAATCGCTCGCCGTCTTTGTTTAGAAGGTAACCACCTTCACCACGACAACCTTCAGTAACAAGAACACCTGCGCCAGCAATACCCGTAGGGTGGAACTGCCACATTTCCATATCTTGCATTGGTACGCCTGCACGCAGTGCCATACCAACGCCATCACCCGTGTTAATGTGTGCGTTAGTTGTCGATGCGTAAATTCGACCAGCGCCACCTGTTGCCAGAATAGTCGCTTTAGATTTGAAGTAACATACTTCACCCGTTTCCATACAAAGTGCTGTACAGCCAAGAACCACACCATCTTCATTTTTTACGATATCAAGTGCATACCACTCGGAGAATACCGTTGTTTTGTGCTTGATGTTTTGTTGATAAAGCGTGTGCAGAAGTGCGTGACCAGTACGGTCAGCTGCCGCCGCTGTACGTGCTGCTTGCTCGCCGCCAAAGTTCTTTGACTGACCACCAAACGGGCGTTGATAAATACTACCGTTATCAAAGCGAGAGAAAGGAAGACCCATTTTCTCTAGCTCAATAACAGACTCAGGACCGTTCTTACACATATATTCGATTGCGTCTTGGTCACCGATGTAATCAGAACCTTTAACTGTATCGTACATGTGCTGTTCCCAATGGTCTTCGTGCGCGTTACCTAACGCAACCGTGATACCACCTTGAGCAGAAACAGTGTGTGAACGTGTTGGAAATACTTTAGAAAGCAAAGCACAAGAAAGACCTTGCTCTGAGATTTGTAGTGCAGCGCGCATGCCTGCACCACCAGCGCCGATTACAACGGCATCAAATTCGCGAACTGGAATAGACACTTACGCACCCCACAGAATAAATAGACCAGAGAAGAAGTAACCAAACAATACGGCAATAACGCCTAATTGCAGGCCGCCACGAAGCTTAGCGCACTTGATATAATCAGTAAGTACTTGCCATAGGCCAATCCACGCGTGGATAAGTACCGACATAAGTGCCAGCATCGTGAACACCTTGGTGAAAGTGCCACCAAAGAACTGAGTCCAAGATACGTAAGAAATATCTGTGAAAGCGCAAAAGCTCACCAGATAGATTGTATAAAGTGTCATGATGATCGCCGTCGCACGAATCAATAAGAAATCGTGTACACCGTTACGACCAAAAGATGAAATATGTTTTACCACACCATGATCCCCGCTAGTAGTGACAGAACGGCTGTCGCTGCGAAAGCAACCTTAGCGCTCATTGCGCCAGATTCCAGCTCTTCAAAATGACCTAGGTCCATTAACAGGTGACGAATACCACCCGCAATATGATAGGCCAGCGCCGTTAGGATTCCCCACAAGATAAACTTCACGAAGAAGCCATCGACGATGTCGACTGCTTGTGCGTAACCCACAGGAGAGGATAAGGATATGGATAGTAACCAAAGTAGGATCCCGACCGCGACAAACGTAATTACACCGGATACACGGTGTAAGATAGATGCGATTGCTGTGATCGGAAAGCGAATGGTCTGTAAATCTAAATTAACAGGTCTTGACTTTCTTTCTTTCACGGGCTTGCTCACTCAGCTCCATTGAGCATTTATAGTTATAAACGAATTTTGGTTGCAAACCTGCAAAAGTTAACATTTGATTAACAAATACCCCCATCATTCGACCGAGTATTTTGTAAAAATTTTGTTAACGACAAGATTTGAAACTTCACCTCACTATTGTTTCAAGCCTTGAATTTATTAGGTTTCCACCAAAATTTACTGCGCCACTATACGGCTGGCAACATTCTAATACAATTGATGTAACAATTTTTGCTACACAGCACAGATTTTTAACCTTACGTGTTCAAAAAATCATAACAAGTGCACACATCAGAGGAGAGAAATTGACTTTGATAACGAATACACGTACAAAAATGTCACACAAAACATCCTGGACGGATTAATAATAAAACAAAGGAGATTGTTATGGCGGATAAGAAAGCTACCCTTCATGTTGAAGGTCAAGCGCCTATCGAGCTACCAATTATGGAAGGTGCCCTTGGTACACCTGTAATTGACGTTCGTAAACTGGGAGCAAATGGATTCTTTACTTTTGACCCAGGTTTTCTTGCCACTGCATCTTGTGAGTCTCAAATCACCTACATCGACGGCGGCAAAGGGATTCTTTTGCACCGCGGTTATCCAATTGATCAGCTAGCAAATAACGCTGATTACTTAGAAGTATGTTACATCCTTCTTTATGGTGAAGCCCCAACCCGTGAACAATACGAGCAATTCAAAACAACTGTAACTCGCCATACTATGGTGCATGAGCAAATCGCTAGCTTCTTCCACGGCTTCCGTCGTGATGCTCACCCAATGGCAGTTATGTGTGGTGTCGTCGGTGCACTGGCCGCGTTCTACCACGATTCTCTCGACATCAACAACGATGAACACCGTGAGATTGCTGCGTATCGTCTACTATCTAAGATGCCAACCTTGGCAGCCATGTGTTACAAATACTCTATTGGCCAGCCATTCATATACCCTCGCAACGACCTAAGCTACGCAGAAAACTTCCTACACATGATGTTTGCTAACCCATGTGAAGAGTACGAAGTGAACCCAGTAGTTGCTCAAGCGATGGATAAAATCTTTACCCTACATGCAGACCACGAGCAAAACGCTTCGACGTCTACTGTTCGTCTATCTGGTTCATCAGGTGCAAACCCATTTGCATGTATCGCAGCAGGTATCGCTTCTCTATGGGGCCCTGCGCACGGTGGTGCAAACGAAGCATGTCTGAAGATGCTAGAGGAGATCGGCAGTGTTGATAACATTGCAGAGTATGTTGAACGCGCGAAAGATAAAGATGACCCGTTCCGCCTAATGGGCTTCGGTCACCGCGTTTACAAAAACTACGACCCTCGTGCGACAGTAATGCGCGAAACATGTCACGAAGTACTGAAAGAGCTAAATATTAAAGATCCACTACTAGACGTAGCAATGGAACTTGAGCGTATCGCACTTTCTGATGAGTACTTTGTATCGAAAAAACTATACCCTAACGTAGATTTCTACTCAGGTATCATCCTTAAAGCGATTGGTATTCCTGTCTCTATGTTTACGGTTATCTTCGCGATTTCTCGTACTATCGGTTGGATTGCTCACTGGAACGAAATGCACAGTGATCCACTCAACCGTATCGGTCGCCCACGTCAGCTTTATACAGGTGAAGTTCAACGTGAGTTTTCTCCGATTCACGAACGTGAATAATCGCTAGATAGTATAAACAAAGGGCTGACGTACAACGTCAGCCCTTTTTTATTGTTCGCTTTTATTCTATTGTCATCCACAGTAATGAGGGAGCTAGAAGTGAGGACATTAGGAAGGGTTGAGAGATTCCCTACTCCCCTATTCTTTGGTCTATAGAATGACACATTTCTTCATTACTAATAGCTTTACCTATCCCACTCTTAGCTACACTGGATTGTCGATATCAATAAACTCAACATCTAGACCATGCTCTGCTGCTAACCACTCACCTAACGCTTTCACACCGTAACGCTCCGTTGCATGATGGCCTGCCGCGAAATAGTGAATACCCATTTCACGAGCGGTGTATGTCGTACGTTCTGAGATCTCACCCGAAATAAAAGCATCCAATCCAAGCTGGACAGCAAGCTCTATATAATCTTGACCACCGCCAGTACACCATCCAATTGTTTCTATTATCTTACCTGCTTGATCCGGAGCGATATGCAAAGGCTGGCGATTCAGGACTTGATTAATCTTACTAGCAAACTCCGCACCAGACATTGGCTGTTTTAGTCGACCTCGAATTGCAACAGATTGAGGATGTCCTTCCATTCCGCCCTCAACATCTATATCAAGTAAACGAGCCAGCTCTGCGTTGTTGCCCAGTTCGGGATGAATATCTAGAGGCATGTGGTAACCTAATAAATTGATATCATTTTTAATCAAGGTTCGGATTCGATTACCTTTCATACCACGAATTGGCTCAGGCTCACCTTTCCAAAAATAACCATGGTGGACCAACAAGGCATCCGCGTTTAACTCAACGGCTTTATCCACCAATGCTTGAGAAGCCGTCACACCAGTCACGATACGAATTACTTCTTGTTTTCCTTCAACTTGGAGTCCATTAGGTGTGTAATCTTTTATTAACTGAGGAGACAGTTTTTCGTTGAGTATTTTTTCTAGTTGCAAGATGTTCATTCTAACTTCCAATCACTTGTGAACGCGGATTCGTTGACTCTAGTTCGCAAATTGTATTCCAACCATAGCAACGATGCTAGGGGCTGGTTACAATAGTGCTAACTGGTTTTACTAAGGTAAAAGGATGACCCCGTACCAACGCTTCTACCAATGGATAGAAAAGACCCCCTCTCTGTTTGAAAGCAAGCCGCCTTTTGAGTCATTGCAAGATCTCATACCACTACCTATTCGCAGTAGTCACTATGACGGAAACCCAAGACTAGGCTTTCTCTATCAACATTTATGTACTGAGCTTCTTACGAATACCTCAAAATATTCTGTTGAGCTCGAAGAAATTCAGATAAATAGAGAAAATGGACAAACGCTCGGTGCCATCGATTTGATCCTGAATAACCATCAAACTCAAGCGCAAGAGCACTGGGAGGTGGCGATCAAGTTTTACCTGCTGCATCAAGGTACGTGGTTTGGACCTAACGCCCATGATCAACTTGATAAGAAGCTTGATCGCATGTTGACCCATCAACTTAAAATGAGTGATACCGCCGAGTTTTTAACGCAATATCCTCATCTCACAGAACTATCAGAGCATCTATTGCTACAGGGTCGACTCTACATTAATCCCTTTTCTCCAGAGCCTATTCCGGATGAGTGTTTAGGGCTAAAAATCAACAAAAGTCAGATTGCCGGACATTGGTGCTATCAAAGTCAGTGGGAGAAAATTGGTGAGTTGCTTTATGAGCTAGAAAAGCCACTTTGGGCCATTGGTTTAAAAGAGTTCAATGAGCCTATTGAAAAACCAAACGGGCGATTTGTCCATGCTCAAACGAAAGAGGGACAGTTTTGGTTTGTAGTACCAGATAGCTGGCCAATCAATAAAAAGGGCCGACAATCTGTCGACCCTTGAAACAACACTTAATCGCCTAAATTACAAACCTGCGTCTACAAAGACTTGGTTTACGATTTCTTGCGCTTCTGCCTCGATTTGCTTTAGATGCTCAGCACCCTTAAAACTCTCACAGTAGATTTTATAGATATCTTCAGTACCTGAAGGACGAGCAGCAAACCAGCCGTTTTCTGTTGTCACTTTCAAGCCACCGATAGCTGCGCCATTACCAGGAGCATGAGTCAAACGAGCTGTAATAGCGTCACCAGCAAGAGTCTCTGCCGTTACCATCTCAGCTGACAGCTTAGATAGAACGGCTTTTTGTGGACCATTTGCCACAGCCTGAATTCGATTGTACTCAGATGCCCCATGCTTCGCCGCTAGCTCTTCGTAGTACTCTTGAGGATTCTTACCCGTTACTGCAGTTATCTCAGCAGCTAATAAACAAAGGATGATGCCGTCTTTGTCCGTCGACCATGGTGTACCATCTTTACGTAAGAACGAAGCGCCTGCAGACTCTTCACCGCCAAAGCCAAACTTACCTTCATAAAGGCCATCAACAAACCATTTAAAGCCCACTGGTACTTCACACAGTTCACGGCCAAGGTCTGCTACTACGCGATCAATCAATGCACTTGATACCAGCGTTTTGCCCACAGCAACATCTTCACCCCAACCTTCACGGTGGCGGTAAAGGTAATCAATGCAAACAGCTAGGAAGTGGTTTGGATTCATTAGACCTTTTGGAGTCACAATCCCGTGACGATCGTAATCTGGATCGTTGCCAAACGCTAAGTCGTACTCATCTTTAAGTGCCAATAGGCCCGCCATCGCATAAGGTGATGAACAGTCCATACGCACAACGCCATCTTTATCTAATGACATAAACTGGAATGATGGGTCAATCGCTTCACTCACTAGAGTTAGATCTAGGTTGTATGCTTTACCAATCTGACGCCAGTAATCAATACCACTACCACCTAGCGGATCAACACCAAGTTTTAGGTTCGCTTTTTGAATCGCTTCCATGTCGATAACATTAACAAGGTCATCGATGTATGGTTTAACTAAATCCAGCTCTGAGAACAACTCTGACGCTTTAGCTTCCGCTAACGGCATGCGCTTAACGCCTTGTAGACGTTCAGAAATCAACACATTGGCGCGGTCTTGAATAGCTTGAGTCAGTTCACCCTCTGCCGGGCCACCGTGCGTTGGGTTGTATTTAATGCCGCCGTCTTGTGGTGGGTTATGTGATGGTGTAATTACAATACCATCAGCCTTAGCGTCATTTTCAAGGTTATAAGTCAAAATAGCGTGTGATACACCAGGTGTTGGCGTGTAGCCGTTGTCCTGTTGCACAATCACTTTTACACCGTTCGCGATAAGTACTTCCACAACACTTGAAAACGCAGGCTCGGATAACGCGTGAGTATCTTTACCAACAAATAACGGACCTGTTGTACCCTTCTCAGCACGCACTTCTGCAATCGCTTGAGCAATCGCCAAAATATGGTTTTCGTTAAAGGTTGATTTATCTGAGCTTCCGCGATGCCCTGATGTACCAAATTCTACTTTGTGATCTGGATTTGCTGGGTCTGGTTGTAGGAGGAAGTAGTTAGAGACCAACGCAGGAATATTATGAAGGTCCTGTTGTTGAGCTTTTTGTCCCGCTCGTGGGTGCATAGCCATTTTGACATCCTTTCTTAAAATAATAGAAAACAAAAAACCCCATAATACATAATGTTAATCGTATATTATGAGGTTAAAATCAGACTTCTTTAAATTGAGTTAGCTACTTTGTCAGTCAAGTCAGCCGGGAAGTTCATTCTTGCCATCAACTGATCTACCATCTGCCTTTTACGGCTAGTGTTACTGTTGGTAATCACCCAGAATGGCGAGCCAGGAATCGCTTTCGGTTTCGTCGTATTCCCACTTTCCAGCAAGGTCTGTTCGTTGTTAGCGAAGTAAACTCGCTTGCGACCTTTAACTTGAGTCGCCTCAGAAAAGCCATTCGGGTCAATGCGGTGAAGAGTCGATAGCACTAGCATGAATCGATCAATCGCTTTCTTAAGCCCCGCAAACTCATCCGAAATCAGTAGTGAACGCATCTCTTTCACGTAATCTACCGTTTCTTCTTTCGCTGCGTCACGGCTAACAACAATACCTTTTGGCTGAGCCGCAGTCACTGGTGCCGGTTGCGCGTTTTGCTCATCCATTAAAAGACGACGCAAAATATCTGACGCACTCTCACCAATGTGTTGGGTTTGACTTGCGATGTAACGGTATAGATCCTCATCAACCTCAATTGTTTTCATTCGCTTTTCACAATCTCTATGTTTAAACTCTGGGGGATTATAGCGAGATCTTTAAAGAGACTCTACGGTTAACCTGCCACGAATAAAAGAAAATGTCACAACAGCTCAACTACAAAGTCGAAGGTGAAGGCCACACCATCATTTTGATCCATGGCCTATTCGGCAACCTGGACAATTTAGGTTTGCTTGCACGAGATTTACGTCAAGATCATCAAGTCATTAGCATTGATCTACGTAATCATGGTCAATCTTTTCAAAGCGATCAGCACAACTATCAATTATTAGCGCAAGATGTGTACGAATTACTCAATTCGTTAGCCCTTACGTCTTACACCTTAATAGGCCACTCTATGGGCGGTAAAGTTGCAATGAAAGTTGCAGAGTTAGCCAAGCAAAAGGTTGAAAAGCTGATTGTGCTCGACATGGCGCCCGTTGCTTACACTCAAAGCAAACATGACAATGTCTTCAATGGACTAAAAGCAGTAATGGCGCAAAAGCCTACCAGCCGAAAGCAAGCTTTGGATATATTAGCCGAACACATTGAGCTTGAAGGTGTGAGGCAATTTCTTGGAAAGTCACTTTATAATTCAGGCTCTCATCTTGAATGGCGCTTTAATGTCACGAGCTTATGGAATAACTATTGGCAAATCCTTGGTTGGGAACCAATCGAAAAGATAATGACGCCAACCTTATTCATTAAAGGTGGTGACTCTGATTATCTCACCGCAGATCATCAAGCTGATGTTCAAAAGCAGTTTGCCAATGTCAAAGCACACGTGATTGCTAATACTGGCCACTGGTTACATGCTGAAAAACCAGCAGAAGTACTGCGCGCGATCCGTAAATATATTGCATAAAACAGAATGAGAGATCTGTTACGCTTCGCCCGTTAACTTTATCTACTAACAGTGGTATAGTTCGGCGCAAGTAATTTGGCATAAAGGGATCCCATGCTTTACGACTACATGAACATGCTCGAGTCTATTGGTCTCGATCTACTTTTTGCGTCTATATTCTTTCTTATTGGTATGGCAATAAAAGATGTCTTAAAAGCGGGTAATGTTCCCCCTTTCGGTCGTCGCATCGTATGGTTAGTCCTTTTCCTTGGCTGTGCTGGCTTTATTGCTAAAGGCATTATTCAGCTTAGCTGGGAAGGTGGTGGTATAGGTTGATTTCCACCTAACCCACAACAGAAATTAGTAAAGGTAACGAATCTATGGCAAGTGTAGGCATCTTCTTTGGTAGCGATACAGGTAACACTGAAGCTGTTGCAAAGATGATTCAAAAGCAACTAGGTAAACAACTGGTTCACGTTCAAGATATCGCAAAAAGCAGCAAAGAAGACATCGATAACTTCGATCTTTTGCTACTAGGTATCCCAACTTGGTACTACGGTGAAGCACAATGTGATTGGGATGATTTCTTCCCAGAATTAGAGCAAATCGACTTCTCAACTAAGCTGGTTGCAATCTTTGGTTGTGGTGACCAAGAGGATTACGCAGAGTACTTCTGTGACGCAATGGGCACTGTACGCGATATCGTGGAAGCGAAAGGCGGCACTATCCTTGGCTACACATCAACAGATGGCTACGAATTTGAAGCGTCTAAAGGTCTTGTTGAAGGCGATGACTCTCAATTCGTTGGTCTATGTATCGATGAAGATCGTCAACCAGAACTCACCGAAGAGCGTGTTAACAGCTGGTGTAAACAGATTCACGAAGAGATGTGTCTAGCTGAGCTAGAAGACTAAGCATCACTTTGAACAAAAAAACCTCCGAGATCGGAGGTTTTTTTTATGCCGCTTGTTCTTCTACGTCTTCTCTGTATTTCGGTTTTTTACGCACGTACAACTTGCGTTGCACCTCTGAAATGACATTACCCTGTTTGTCTTTGACATGGATAACAAACTCAGGAAAGCACTTCTCACCATTGGCCGTTTGGCGAATAATCTCTTCGACTTGCTCTAATGGCACAATAAAGTCCGCATACAAATCACTTTGACCGGGTTTGATAAAGTTAATACTCGCCTCTTTGTCCCAAACGAAATACTGCTCACCTAAAATCCCCATTAGCATTAGCGAATAAACAGGATCTGTGAGAGAGAAAATGCTGCCGCCATATTGAGTCCGGTTGGCATTTTTGTTCCACCAACGTAGCTTCAGCTTCATTTTCACTTCACGGAAATCATCGCTAATTGAGAGAATTTTTATTCCCGCCCCCCAAAATGGAGGCCAACTATTCAAGGCAAACTTCACTATATTTGGCTTGTAGATTGTGGACATCCAACTTCCCATTCAAATATCCCTGTATAAATATGAACAATGTTACACAATTGTAACTGGTTAGACCTCTAATATCAGTGACCTAACACGAGTTTACAAAAAATCCCTAGTAACCCTTTGAAGTTCGTGGTTTATTGTTGTCTTGTAGTGCCCTATAATGTTAGGAATATTGAATTCTGTTAATTACTGCAGATCATCAACAGGAAAGTATATGTCAGATAATAACCAAGCGCTTAAGGATGCTGGTCTAAAGGTAACCCTTCCTAGACTCAAAATTTTAGAAGTACTACAGCAGCCTGAATGCCAACATATTAGCGCTGAAGATCTATATAAGAAGCTGATTGATCTAGGGGAAGAGATCGGTCTTGCTACTGTGTATCGCGTATTGAACCAATTTGATGATGCAGGTATTGTGACTCGCCATCACTTTGAGGGCGGTAAATCAGTATTTGAACTATCAACTCAACATCACCACGACCACCTAGTGTGCCTTGACTGTGGTGAAGTAATTGAGTTCTCTGATGACTTGATTGAAGAGCGTCAGAAAGAGATCGCGGCTAAATACAATGTAACCCTAACTAACCACAGCTTGTACCTTTACGGCAAATGCGGTGATGGGACATGTAAAGAAAACCCAGACGCACACAAAGCTAAGAAATAAAGAAAAAGCCGCTTATGCGGCTTTTTTAATAACGTCATATCTGCGAGTTCAACGCAAAAAAATGCCAGTCAAGTGACTGGCATTTTTATAACGATTAATCGCAATTATTTTGCTTCAATCTTTGCCCATGTATCACGTAGGCCTACAGTACGGTTAAATACCAAAGTGTCAGCTTTAGAATCTTTTACATCTGCACAGAAGTAACCCATACGCTCAAACTGGAAGCCCTTTTCTGCTTCCGCATTTGCTAGGCTCGGCTCAACAAAGCCGTTTAACTTAACCAATGAATCTGGGTTAATTGTTTCAGCAAAGTTATCCGCTGCAGCTGGGTTAGCCACAGTGAATAGACGATCGTATAGACGAATTTCAGCAGGTAAACCTTTATCAGCCGATACCCAGTGGATAACGCCTTTAACTTTGCGGCCATCTTCTGGGTTCTTGCCTAATGTGTCAGCATCGTAAGTACAGAAGATCGTTGTGAGATTGCCTTCTGCATCTTTCTCGATACGCTCAGCTTTAATCACATAAGCACCACGAAGGCGAACTTCTTTACCTAAAACAAGACGCTTGTACTTCTTGTTTGCTTCTTCACGAAAGTCTTCACGCTCAATCCAAACTTCACGAGTAAACGGTACTTCACGCTCGCCCATCTCAGGTTTGTTCGGGTGATTTGCTACTGTCAGCGTTTCAACCTTATTCGCATCGAAGTTTTCAATCACAATCTTAACAGGATCAAGAACGGCCATTGCACGTGGTGCATTTTCGTTTAGGTCATCACGAATACAAGATTCTAAAGAGCCCATCTCAATCATGTTATCTTGCTTAGTTACACCAATACGCTTACAGAATTCACGGATAGACGCAGGAGTAAAACCACGACGACGCAAGCCAGAAACTGTCGGCATTCGTGGGTCATCCCAACCGTCAACCAAGTTTTCTGTCACAAGTTGGTTTAGCTTACGCTTAGACATCACTGTGTATTCAAGATTTAGGCGACTAAACTCGTACTGACGAGGTTGGCAGTCAATCGTGATGTTATCCAGCACCCAATCGTAAAGACGACGGTTGTCTTGGAACTCTAGCGTACAGATAGAGTGCGTAATGCCCTCCAACGCATCAGAGATACAGTGTGTGAAATCGTACATTGGGTAAATGCACCACTTATCGCCTGTCTGATGATGCTCTGCAAAACGAACACGATATAGAACAGGATCGCGCAGTACGATGAAAGACGACGCTAGGTCAATCTTAGCTCGTAGACATGCTTTACCTTCTTCGAAACCACCGTCACGCATTTTTTCAAACAACGCTAGGTTTTCTTCAGGCGTACGATCACGGTACGGGCTTGGCTTACCTGGCTGGGTAAGTGTGCCACGGTACTCACGGATCTGCTCAGGACTTAGCTCTTCAACGTACGCTAAGCCTTTGTTAATTAATTCCACTGCGTAGCCATATAGCTTATCGAAGTAGTTTGATGAGTAACATACTTCACCATCCCACTCGAAGCCTAACCAGCTCACATCATTCTTAATTGACTCAACGTATTCAACGTCTTCTTTTTCTGGGTTAGTGTCATCAAAACGAAGGTTACACTTACCCTGGTAGTCCTGAGCAATACCAAAGTTCAAGCAAATTGACTTAGCGTGACCGATATGCAGATAACCATTTGGCTCTGGCGGGAAACGAGTATGCACGCTTGTGTGTGTACCATCCGCTAAATCTTTATCGATGATTTGGCGAATGAAATTCGATGGACGAGCCTCAGCTTCACTCATCTATAGCACCTCAATTGTTGTAGTATTGTTCAGATAATTCTTAACTGTGACGGTATCATTAGCCGCCAAGTACATAACGTCTAATGATCCACAATTCTCTACCAATACACAACTACAACCGAAGCTTAATTCGCAAATAATCGTCGAATTATCTTCCCGTAGTTCAAAAGATGGTTAGCTTTTCAGCGATTCTGCTTTGTTTTTCTCTAAACACAAAAAAGCCTCCCGAAGGAGGCTTTTATTACTTACCTGTTTAACCAGAGGTTACTAAGGAAGTTTTACATCAGATAGGTCTTCGTTAACACCGATTGCTTTCATTTCGCCAGCAACGATCTCAGCTAGAGGACCAAGGATAACTTGAAGGTTGTTCTCACCTAGTTTAACAACACCTTTAGCACCAAGCTTCTTAAGAACAGCTTCGTCAGCTACAGAGCGGTCTTTCAGTGTAAGACGTAGACGAGTGATACAAGCATCGATAGAAGTTAGGTTGCTGTGGCCACCTAGAGCTTTTAGGTATTGACGCGCTAGGTCACCTTTTGGTGCGTCGCCTGCTGGAGCTGCTGCACCTTCTTCATCGTCTTCACGACCTGGTGATTTCAGGTTGAAAGCGCGGATTGCGAAGCTAAATGTGAAGAAGTATAGAGCACCAAATGCTAGACCGATTAGTAGTAGCGTGAATGGTTTAGTTGCTAGACCCCAGTTCAATACGAAGTCGATTAGACCTGCAGAGAAACCAAAGCCGTGTAGCGTACCAAACATGTTAGCAACAACTAGAGATAGACCAGTAAACACAGCGTGCATTGCGTATAGTGCTGGCGCTAGGAATACGAACATGAATTCTAGTGGCTCTGTGATACCTGTTAGGAATGAACAGAAACCTACTGAGAATAGAGCACCACCAACTTGGCTACGTTTTTCAGCTGGAGCTGCTAGGTACATTGCTAGAGCTGCACCTGGTAGACCAAACATCATTACTGGGAAGAAGCCGTTCATGAATACGCCAGCGCCTTTGTCGCCGCCGAAGTAACGGTGTAGGTCACCAGATTTAACTGTTTCAGTTACTTCTTTAACAGTTGCAGTGATTTCTGGAGTTACAGAGTTAGCGAATTCGAATGTGTGAGCTTGACCAGCAACAAGAGTCTTAGCTAGAGCTGGGTCTACACAAAGCTGTTGGATAGCAGGAAGAGCTTGACCTGCAGCTTGAGCACCAGTAACTAGAACTTCTTGACACGTACCCATACCGAACCAGAAGTATGAGTTAAGAACGTGGTGAAGACCTACAGGGATAAGTGCACGGTTAAGAGTACCGTATACGAATTGACCGATAGCGCCAGAAGTAGAAACTGCGTGTGCTAGTGCGTCAAGACCACTTTGGATGCCTGGCCATACAACACCTGCAACAGCACCTGCTACTAGCGAGAATAGACCGGCCATGATCGGTACTAGACGTTTGCCAGAGAAGAATGCCAACCACTCAGGAAGACGTGTTGCATGGAAAGCGTTGTAAGAGTGACCAGCAATGATACCAGCGATGATACCACCGAAGAATGACATGTTAATGTCAGCGTTAATTGTTGTAGCCGTTGCTGTTAGTACGAAGTACGCAACTGCACCAGCTAGGCCTGCAGCACCTTGGCCATCTTTAGATAGACCGATAGCGATACCAAGACCGAAAAGAAGTGGTAGTTGACCGAAGATTGCTCCACCAGCTTGCGCCATAAATGGAATATCTAACAGGTCGCCTTGACCTAAACGTAGTAAAAGCGCCGCAACTGGAAGCGTTGCGATAGGAAGCATAAGAGCTTTACCTAACTTTTGCGCATATCCAAGAATATTCACCTTAAGTTCCCCCTATAGGATTTTTAGTATTTTGGTCGAGCCACTTTTTTTAGTCGCTCAATTTAGTCGAGTTCAGTTTATGATATTAATTTTGCTCCGCAAATTAAAACCTCATCATTTGTGATCCTAATCACCAGAAACAGTCAATATGGGAGGTTTTTGCTAGCGAGATCATAAAACTTATTTTACAATACGAAAAAATAGCACTCATCGGATAAAATTCGCAGTATCCTCTAGGCATTATTAGAGGCTTCAAGTGTTGCCGAGCAATGTCTTAGATAACGAAAATGCTCTGGCTCGTGTTACCATCAGTACACGCTTCATCAGCTTGAATACTCAGCGTAGAGAGAATTATTTTTCCGCTTGCTAAAGATATTTTGCGATCTAATTGAAGTTTAAAAATAAAGTCTTAATTAAGACGCAATTGCTTCGGATTAGAGGTCTAAAAAGTATTAAGAATCTAAAGATAAGGATTAGCTAACCATGTATGCGCTAACTAACTGTAAAATCTACACAGGTAACGACGTTCTAGTTGACCATGCTGTGATCATTAAGAACGAACTGATCGAAACAGTTTGTCCTCTTACTGAGCTTCCAGAAGGCATTGAGATTCGTGACCTAAACGGTGCCAATCTGAGCCCAGGCTTCATTGACCTACAATTGAATGGTTGTGGTGGTGTGATGCTTAACGATGAGATTACAGCTGAAACGATGCAGATCATGCACGAAGCTAACCTTAAATCAGGCTGTACAAGTTTCCTACCAACGCTAATCACCTCTTCAGATGAAGATATGCGTCAAGCTGTTGCAGCAGCTCGTGACTACCACGCGAAATACCAAAATCAGTCACTAGGCCTACACCTTGAAGGTCCTTACTTGAATGTGGCGAAAAAAGGCATTCACAGTGTTGATTACATTCGCCCATCTGATGACAGCATGATCGACTTCATGTGTGACAACGCAGATCTTATCGCAAAGGTAACACTCGCACCTGAGCACAACGAACTGGCTCACATTGAACGTTTAAAAAACGCTGGCATTGTTGTTTCTATCGGTCACACTAACGCAACTTACGCTGAAGCGCGTCGAGGCTTCGATACTGGTATTACTTTCGCAACTCACCTATTCAACGCGATGACCCCAATGGTCGGTCGTGAACCAGGTGTTGTTGGCGCAATTTATGATACTCCGGACGTATACGCTGGCATCATCGCGGATGGTTTCCACGTCGACTATGCAAACATCCGTATCGCTCACAAAATTAAGGGTGAAAAATTAGTATTAGTGACCGATGCCACAGCTCCTGCAGGCGCTGACATGGATTACTTTATTTTTGTAGGTAAGAAAGTATATTACCGTGATGGTAAGTGTGTTGATGAAAATGGCACACTTGGCGGCTCAGCACTCACTATGATTGAAGCAGTTCAAAATACAGTTGAGCACGTCGGTATCGCTCTGGACGAAGCACTGCGCATGGCTACTCTGTATCCTGCGAAAGCAATCGGTATGGATCAAAAGCTAGGCCGTATTAAGAAAGGCATGGTGGCGAACCTTACTGTATTTGATCGTGACTTCAACGTCCAAGCGACTGTTGTTAACGGACAATACGAGCAAAATTAAGAATGAATGGCGGACAAATAGGTAACGTAGATTTAGTAAAACAACTAAATAGTGCAGCAGTTTACAGACTGATCGACCAGCAAGGTCCTATCTCTAGGATTCAAGTTGCCGATGTCAGTCAACTGGCGCCTGCAAGTGTTACAAAAATTACCCGCCAATTACTAGAGCGCGGCCTAATCAAAGAGGTCGCGCAACAAGCTTCTACAGGTGGACGACGCGCAATCTCTCTTACAACAGAGGTGGAGCCATTCCATTCAGTAGCAGTTCGTATCGGGCGAGATTACATCCAATTCAGCTTGTATAACTTGGGTGGCAAAGAACTCGCTTCTGATTACACTGAATTTTTCTACACGACTCAAGAAGAGTTGGTCGATGGCCTACTCTCTCATCTAAAGCAGTTTATTGCGGCGAATCACAACACTATCAATCAGATGATTGCGATTGGTATTTCACTACCTGGCTTAGTCAACCCTGAAACAGGTGTCGTTGAGTACATGCCAAATATCACCATCGATAACTTGGGCTTAGCGGAATTAGTGCGTAACACGTTCCACGTACAATGTTTCGTAGGTAACGATGTTCGCGGTATGGCATTAGCTGAACACTATTTTGGCGCAAGTAAAGATTGCCAAGATTCTATCTTAGTCAGCGTTCACCGCGGTACAGGTGCAGGTATTATCGTCAACGGCCAAGTCTTTTTAGGTTTTAACCGCAACGTAGGTGAAATTGGTCACATTCAAATCGACCCTCTCGGCGAGCAGTGCCAATGTGGTAACTTCGGTTGTTTGGAAACAGTTGCCGCAAACCCTGCTATTGTTGAGCGCGTAAACAAGCTGATTGCTCAAGGGTACGAGTCTAGCTTAACAACTCTGGACTCTATTACGATTGGTGATGTCTGTGAACATGCTAATCTGGGTGATGAATTAGCAAAACAAAGTTTAGTGCGAGTTGGTAACCAATTAGGTAAAGCCATCGCTATTACCATCAACTTGTTCAACCCACAGAAAGTGATCATTGCCGGTAATATTACTCAGTGTGAAGAGATCGTATTCCCTGCGATTCGCCGTAACGTTGAGAACCAATCTCTCACCACTTTCCATAGTGACCTACCGATTGTCGCATCACAAATTGATAAGCAACCAACGCTAGGTGCGTTTGCAATGATCAAACGTGCTATGTTAAACGGCGTTTTGTTACAAAAATTACTCGAAGACTGATCGCCTAAGCAATTAGTTGAGTTAGAATAGTGGGCTATGTCGTCAGACATGGCCCTCTTTTTTAGGATAGAACACAAATAAATATGGAACTCATTTTAATCTCAACCGCTTTCTTAGCTGGTTTTCTTTCGCTGAAATGCAACCTTCCTCCGCTGGTGGGCTTTTTGCTCGCAGGCTTTGGACTACATGCCTTTGGTTTTCAAACAAACGACACCATCATCACGCTCGCTGATCTAGGTGTTACACTGCTGCTGTTTACCATCGGCCTTAAACTCGATATCAAAACGCTGTTATCCAAAGAGATATGGGCAGGCGCCACAATACACAATCTTTTGTCGACCCTTTTGTTTAGTGCCGCTCTATTCTGCTTCAAATATCTAGGCATCAGCTCACTGGCTGCTATGTCAACTGAACAAATTGTTCTGTTAGGCTTTGCGCTATCCTTCTCGAGCACCGTATTTGCAGTCAAATCTTTACAAGAGAAAGGTGAACTCAATGCTACCTATGGCACCATCGCCATTGGTATCTTGGTTATGCAGGATATTTTCGCCGTGGTGTTTTTAACAGCATCAACTGGCAAACTCCCAGAGTGGTACGCCGTCGCCCTCTTTGCTCTACCTCTGCTGCGTCCTCTATTCTTCCGCTTGCTTGAATGGGTAGGACATGGAGAGATGTTGGTCCTATTTGGTATCTTCTTCGCATTAGTTGTCGGCGCCGGTCTATTTGAGTTAGTCGGCATGAAGCCAGATTTAGGCGCACTGATTCTAGGTATGATGCTTGCGGGTCATAAAAAAGCGTCTGAGCTATCCAAATCCCTATTTAATTTGAAAGAGCTGTTCTTAGTCTGTTTCTTCTTGAATATAGGCCTATCTGAACAACCAACTCTGTCAGGTTTTGCATTAGCGATTCTGTTTATGCTACTGCTACCACTTAAGGGGATTCTTTACTTTGTTGTTTTGAACACCTTTAAATTCCGAGTCCGTACCTCACTACTCGCCTCTTTGTGCCTATTTAATTTCAGTGAATTTGGCCTTATCGTGGGTGGTTTAGCATTTAAGATGGGGTGGATGAGTGGTGATATCCTAGTGGCACTTGCGATGGCAGTATCGATCTCATTCGTATTTTCAGCACCAATTAACCGCTATGGTCATAAGATTTACCAGCGTTCTAGTCGTTGGCTAAAAGAAACCGCCGCAGAAAACCTTAATCTTCGCGATCAATTGATCAATCCAGGCCACGCTCAAATCTTAATTTTGGGTATGGGCCGTATCGGCACAGGTGCTTATGATGAGCTGCGTACTCGCTACGGCAAGATCAGTTTAGGTATAGAAGTACGAGAAGAAGCAGCAAAAGAGCATAAAGCACAAGGCCGCAATGTAATTTCAGGCGATGCGACCGACCCGGATTTCTGGGAACGTATTCTCGATACGGCCAATGTCAAACTGGTTCTACTTGCAATGCCACACCACCAAGGTAACCAAATCGCATTGGAGCAACTTCAACGCCGTAACTTCCAAGGCCAAATCGCAGCAATCGCTGAATACCCAGATCAACTTGAAACTCTCATTGAAGATGGCGTTGATGCCGCATTCAACATCTACAATGAGGCAGGAAGCGGATTTGCTCGCCACGTATGTGAGCAGTTAAAACCAGAGTTCAACGCTCCAAAATAACCTCTCTAAGGGCTATCAAATTCGATAGCCCTTTCATTTATCGCTCACAAAACAAACAAAACACAGATTTCATTCACCAAAAAACCACTTTCATTAAATTACATTTATCGACAAGTGCTTTTTAGTATTTTTTTAATCAATCACGGTTGATTTTTTTAATCAAAATGGCAAATTGAACTTAACAGGTTAAATTATTATTAAAGGGAAGTTGTATGTGTTCGATTTTCGGTATTTTGGACATCAAGAGTGACGCAGAGGCGCTACGCCCAATCGCACTAGAAATGTCTAAAAAACTTCGCCACCGAGGTCCAGACTGGTCAGGTATTTATTCATCAGATAAAGCAATTCTTGCTCACGAGCGTCTTGCAATTGTCGGTCTGAACAGTGGTGCTCAACCTATTTATAGCCCAGATAAAAAACACATCCTTGCTGTTAACGGTGAGATCTACAACCACAAAGAGATTCGCGCACGTTACGAAGGCAAGTACGACTTCCAAACAGACTCTGACTGTGAAGTTATCTTAGCGCTATATCAAGATATGGGTGCAGATTTACTTGAAGAACTAAATGGTATCTTCGCTTTCGTTCTGTATGACGAAGAGAAAGATCAATATCTAGTTGGTCGTGACCACATCGGTATTATCCCACTGTACCAAGGCCAAGATGAACACGGTAACTACTACGTTGCCTCTGAGATGAAAGCACTTGTCCCTGTATGTAAGACAGTGAGTGAATTTCCTCCAGGTAGTCACTACAGCTCATCAGATGCAGAGCCACAACGTTACTACACCCGTGACTGGAATGAATACGCAGCAGTACAAGGAAACAGCACAAGTAAAGAAGAGCTGACAGAAGCACTAGAAGCAGCGGTAAAACGCCAACTAATGACTGATGTGCCTTATGGAGTGCTTCTTTCTGGTGGTCTTGATTCATCAATCACATCAGCCGTTGCAAAACGCTTCGCTGCAATGCGAATTGAAGATGACGAGCAATCGGAAGCTTGGTGGCCACAATTACACTCATTCGCTGTCGGCCTTGAAGGTGCTCCGGATCTTAAAGCCGCTCGTGAAGTCGCAGACCAAATCGGTACGGTTCACCATGAGATGACTTACACGATCCAAGAAGGTCTTGATGCGATTCGTGATGTGATTTACCACATCGAGACTTATGATGTTACGACTATCCGCGCTTCAACCCCTATGTTCCTAATGGGCCGTAAGATCAAAGCTATGGGTATCAAGATGGTTTTATCTGGCGAAGGTGCAGACGAAATCTTTGGTGGTTACTTATACTTCCATAAAGCGCCAAATGCGAAAGAATTCCATGAGGAAACCGTTCGTAAACTGTTGGCTCTTAACATGTTCGACTGTGCGCGTGCAAACAAATCGCTTGCAGCTTGGGGTGTAGAAGGTCGCGTACCTTTCTTAGATAAAGAGTTCATTGATGTTGCGATGCGTCTAAACCCAGAAGATAAAATGTGTGGCAACGGTAAGATGGAAAAACACATCCTACGTGAGTGTTTCGAACATTACCTACCAGAATCAATTGCATGGCGCCAGAAAGAGCAGTTCTCTGACGGTGTTGGCTACAACTGGATCGATACACTCAAAGAAGTGGCTGAAGCGAAAGTAACAGACCAACAGATGGAAACAGCACAATTCCGCTTCCCATATAACACGCCAACAACGAAAGAAGGTTACGCTTACCGTGAAATCTTTGAAGAGTTGTTCCCGCTGCCATCAGCAGCAGAGTGTGTGCCTGGCGGCCCTTCTGTCGCATGTTCATCAGCTAAAGCGATCGAATGGGATGAATCATTCCAGAACTGTGTAGATCCATCAGGTCGTGCAGTTCAAGCAGTCCACAACGACGCCTATTAATCGAATACCAATAACGCAAAAGAGGCTCCTAACGAGGAGCCTCTTTTTTTATATTAAATCTAAGCTAAAGTGATCAGTTATTTAAGCTCTAAATCTTTGTTTTCAACCGTTACCTCAACTTGCTTGCTGAGCATCTTAACCAACAAGATGGAACGGGTCTCTCCATCAGCTTCTTGGTAGATGGCGTCAATACCTGCAAACTGACCGCTCATCACGCTTACACAATCGCCTTTCTCTGGTAGCGACTCTTGCTGCGGTTCAACTTGTAACTTCTCAATTTCTTTGAGTGTGACGATCAAATCACCTTGAAGTATTTGTGGTACTGCACCTTGCCTTACAAAATCCACCACCCCTCTTGTTGAGCGGACGGTAGTAAAAGTCGGCCCCTGCTCAACATCGAATCGAGCAAAAATATAGGAAGGAAAAAGAGGTTCTAACTTCACCTGTCTTTTGCCTCGAACCATCTTTTCCACTTGGGTTTCCGGGTAGTAACATTCCACCCCCTGATTTTCTAAATGCAATTTCGCACGCTGTTGCTCACTGCGTTTGCAATAAATTAGGTACCACTGTTTCATTATTATTTAGCCAACTGTTATTTTGCCTAACATCCTAGCAATTTTGCCTAATGTTAGTAAGTAAGAAATTGAAAGCATACTTAACCAAAATCAATGACAGCTTAGCGTCAATTACAACCTTCGATTTTGCAACATTAGTTTGTAGCACAGATATAACCCTTAAAATTACCCTGACTTTTTCTTTATTAACATAAACTTACCGAACAGATGGTAGTTATTATCATCTCGCCACTCATTGCAGTTTATTTATCCAAGATGTATATGTAATCAAAAATAAAATTCTTTAATAGATAGCATTAGTAAAATTTATGACAAACCAACATCAACAATTCTTTGGTCATCCTCGTGGCCTGTTCCTTTTGTTCGGAACCGAACTATGGGAGCGATTCTCTTACTACGCGATGCGTGCCATCCTAGTTCTATATTTAACAGACACAACTATAAATGGCGGCCTGGGCTGGTCGACTAAAGATGCTCTAGATCTCTACGGCATCTATACTGGACTCGTTTACATTACGCCTATGGTTGGTGGCTGGCTAGCGGATAACTACTTAGGTCAGCGACGTTCTATTTTGATTGGTGGCGCACTAATGGCCATCGGTCAATTCACACTGGCTCTACCTGCAGATGTGATCGGCATGAGCGTCGTTCACAGCTTCTATCTAGGTCTAGCACTACTTATCACGGGTAATGGTCTTTTCAAGCCCAATATCTCTACCATGGTGGGTGACTTGTACGAAGAAGGCGATAACCGTCGTGATGGCGCATTCACTATCTTCTATATGGGTATCAACCTAGGTGCTCTTATTGCGGGTGTTGTTTCTGGCTCTGTTACTAACGAATTTGGTTGGAAAGCAGGCTTTGCCGTTGCAGGTGCAGGTATGATTATCAGCTTGATTATGCAAATGACCCTAGCCAAATCTTGGCTGGGTGATATCGGCACTGTACCGGCAGCTGCTCGTGATTTAGAAAAGAAAAAGTCAAAACAAAAACAACCACTCACCAAACAAGAAGTTGACCGTCTTAAAGTTATCTTGGTTATGGGATTGTTTGTAATTGTGTTTTGGGCAGGCTTCGAACAAGCTGGCGGCTTAATGAACATCTACACTCAACAATACACTGACCGAATGATCGGTGGATTTGAAGTGCCGGCGGCTTGGTTCCAGTCTCTGAACCCATTCTTTATCATCACTCTCGCACCAATCCTTGCTGCACTATGGGTGAAAATGGGTCCAAAAGAACCAAACTCACCAGTTAAGTTTGCTATGGCCCTATTCTTCCTCGCACTTGGCTTTCTATGTATGGTCGGCGCGGTAATGGAACAAGGCGGAGACACGGCAGTAAAAACATCAATGCTATGGTTAGTTGGCGCGTTCTTCTTCCATACGCTCGGTGAACTGTGCCTATCACCAATTGGCCTATCTCTTGTAACTAAGCTTGCACCGCTACGTTTAGCGTCATTGATGATGGGCGCGTGGTTTGGCTTTAATGCAATCGCGAACTATGTCGCGGGCTTGATTGGTTCCCATGTGGGTGAACTCGGTGCCCTACCTATTTTTGGTGGTATCGCAATTGCTGCAACGATTTCAGGTGTGGTATTGCTTATGTTCTCTAACACACTCGTTCGTTGGATGCATGGCGCTGAAACGCCGATTAGTAATGCAGAACAAGTTGAAGAGCAGCAAACTCAAATTGCTTAAGCTCTGGCTCTTCAAGTAACCAACTTAAAAAACGCCCGACCAAATTATTGGCCGGGCGTTTTATTTTCATTTCACATAGATAAGAAAAGATTATTTGACGCTAGTTACACGGCTTACTTTTTCCCCTGTCGCCGAGACTGAACGAATAAAGACTTCACCTTCAACTACCGGGCGAGCATCGTCTGCGTAAGTCAGCCAGTTTTCACCATCTAGAGAGTATTGCAGCTCAACACCTGGGAACTGAACGTTCATTGCAAGCTTGCCATCTTCTACTTTCGCACCTGGTACAGGTAGGCGGTAGTCGATACCTGATTTCTCTAGCTTAGCCAGTTCACGTTGACCAAGTACGTTCGCAAAGCGGTTGTAGTCTTGGTTTAGCGCAGCTTTGTCTACTAGGTTAGAGTTTTGCGAGTATTCAACACCCACTTTGTAGTCGTTTTCCCAATCTGCACGGTGCCATGCACGCTCAGCCGCCGCTAGTACGCGAGGGAATACCATGTACTCGTATTGCTCATCGTTACGTACTGTCTCAGACCAAAGCTGTGCTGATAGACCGTAGAAAGGTTTCGCTTCGATTTCACCTTTGCCAATAAAGCCGTTGCCATCGCGGTCTACAGATGTTTCCGCGTTTTGAGGCATATTCTCTGGTGCAAAACCAAACATTTTACGTGTATCTGTTGCACGAGTACCCCAATAGTAACCACGCTCTTTCGGGTCAACCTCATATGGGAAGTCCATGTACACGTAGTCTGGGTTAGAAGCGATCACGTCGTAACCTTTCTTAGACCACTCGTACACTGATGATGTGCCACCCCAGTAAAGAACGTCCCAGAAGTTAACGCGTGTGTTTTCTGTTGCGAACGCTTTCTCACCTTTACTGTACTTAAGACCATCTTGCCAAGCTTGGAAGTTTGGAATGCCCTTCTCTGCCACAATCTTAGACACTTCTTCTGCAAAGTGGCTTGGTAGATGAGCAAAGTCGCTTACCGTACCATCTGCGATTAGCGTCTGACATTGTGGAGACTGTGCGAATGGCTTGTCTTGTTTAGACAGGTCAATCGTACCTTTCCAAGCGACTTTATCTTCCGCGTTAACGTCTTGGAAACCAGCACCTAGCTTGATGTTCTTCGCTTCGTCACCACCAAAGTGCCATGTTGTTAGCGGAGCGCCCGCCTCAGCATGCATTGCTGCTACTTCTGAAATTACTTTATCAACAAAGCGAGTTGACGATTCCATACATGGGTTAATGAAGCTCTGTTTGTTGTAGAACTGAACCGTGGTTACGTTTGATTCATCTTGTGGATCCATCAGACGGTATTCGTTCGCCTCAGCTTCTTTACCCTGTTCCATCAGACGGTCATAACGCGCTTCCATCGATACCACAGCTGCACGAGCGTGTGCTGGCATATCGATTTCAGGAATCACTTCGATGTTACGTGCTTTCGCGTAGGTTAAGATTTCCACGTAGTCAGCTCTGCTGAAGTAGCCAGAACCAAAGTTGTCTGATGTTGGACCTGAGCCAAGCTGAGGCAATAGACAGCTTTTCTCTTCCATATCAAAACAACGGTTAGCACCCACTTCAGTCAGCTCAGGCAGACCCGGGATTTCTAAACGCCAGCCTTCATCATCGGTTAGGTGAAGGTGAAGTTTGTTCATCTTGTACGCTGCCATTTGGCCTAGCGTTGCAAGGATTGCGTCTTTAGAGTGGAAGTTACGAGCCACATCCACCATCACACCGCGGTAATCAAAGCGAGGTGCATCTTTAATAGACAGCAGTGGAAGCGAATGAGCATTCTGGCTATCTACCAGGCCAAAGATAGATTGAACTGCGTAAAAAGCACCTGTTTGATCAAAGGCTTTAATCGCGATACCTGAATCTGTAATGCTTAACTTATAAGCACCTGATTTTGCTAAGTCACCTGTGAAGTCAGCAGGAACAACAGCAACACTCACTGGGAGCGAGCCGCTCACATCCACATTAACCACAGCTGCGCGATCTTCAATTGCTGCAAACTGAGCCGCATCAAATTGATCTTTTGGTAGAGAGATACCTTTAGCGATGCTAACAGAGCCCTTACCTGCTTCGACAAACATTGGAGTAGGCAGTAAGGTTGTTGTCACATCTTGTGCGGTGATATCAGAGTTTTTCTCAAAACGAGATACCGCTGTCGCCATTACATTATTGTCATCAGGCGTACGTTTCAGGTTGTCACCCTCTAAACCCGTTACAAAAGAGGCAACATCTTCGGTATTAAGAGAGGCAATCAGCTTAGGTTCTGCGTTTGGTGCCGTTACAAATGCACCTGGCATAAAGTCAGTTTCAAATAGCTGCCAGTATTCGCCAATTAGGGGTAACACAACCTCTTCACCAGCGGCAAAGCCATCAAATTTTTCAGTCGGTTCAAGTTTATGTAGGTCACCCGTTACGCGTGAAATTTTGAATTGTTCGTTATCAACATCAAGAATTAATCGGATGCTATGGAAGTAGATAGCCCAATCTTTAGCATCAACCGCTTCACCTTGGTTCACTAAAGTCATGTTCACTTTATTACAAGAGGCCCACTCAGCGCCTAAGTCTTGACACGCTAGACCGTCATTCGCGCCATGGTTGGTTAATACTTGGTATTGAACATCTAGGTTGTCTGCAAGTGAGTTGACCACTTGTTGCTCAGACGATTGAAAAGAAGCACATCCTGCTAACGTCGCTAATACAGACGCTGCAACTAGACTTTGTTTAAACATCTTACTTACCCCAAAATATGAAATGGAACCCAAAAGGAGGTTCGAAAACTTAAGATGTAAACAACATAACTCGAGTTATTTTTTATCGTAAAATTAATAATTAGTGATAGTGATCTGATTCAAATTTTACATTTTCCAATTTACAAAAATAACTTTAAAACAGACACTTAAGGGAAACGTTAATTTCGACGTACTTGTTTTAACGAGATTACTGAGAGATGAATCACAGGTTAATGGCCTAAACCCCTCTTTTAGTTGAATCAAGATCACAGCATGCTATTTGTTATCTTAGGCTCTAAATTCAGCCACTGTTGCAGACTGTGATTTCAAGCACGAAAAAAGCTCGTCAAAACACGTTGAAATCAAACAAAACAACAATTTTTCAGTAACGCACCAAGGACAACAATATGCATAAATACCTCTGTGCTCTCGTACTCATATTCAGCACACACGCTTTGTCAGAACCACTCTATTGGAGCGCGGAAAGAGGAAAACTGAAGTATCTGATTGTTGGCTCTGTACACGTGGGGGATGACAGCATGTATCCCTTACCAGAAAAAATTAGTAAGACCCTAGCAAAAAGTAGCGGATTAATACTTGAAGCTGATATTAGAAAAACTGAGGGACTTCAATACCCAGCAGCGACGCTCGTTAGTCACAATGTTCTGAATAAACAACAACAGAAAGACCTCGCAGGAATTGCGAACTTGTTAGAACTCAATCCCAGTGAAATGCTAAATGCCCCGCCTTGGGCGGCTGCACTTACAATTCAAATGCGACAAATCCAGTATTTAGGCTATCAAGCAGACAATGGCGTTGATGTACACCTGATGAACAAAGCAACGCTGAGAAATGTTCCTGTACTAGGCCTAGAGCCACTTCAGTTCCAAGTCGATCTACTCACTGGGCAAAAGGAAGGCGGAAAAGAACTGCTAACCAGTACCATTGAACAATTTGATCATAATGAAAACGCTATCCACTGTTTGATAGATAGCTGGAAAGCAGGCGATTTAAAAAAGTTAAATCAATTTGCCAAATTGACTGAGATGTCACCAGAATTTGAACAAGCTTTCTTAACAGATCGTAATCTCAATTGGGTTGAGAAACTTGATGATCCAAGTTGGCTACCAAATAAAAAAGGCCAATATGTAATGGTAGTGGGCACATTACATCTTATTGGCGAAGGCAATGTGGTTAGCCTACTAAAAGAAAAGGGCTTTCGAGTCAAACAACTCTCCACCAGCGAACAAGCGAAGTGCGAGTTTAAGTATTGAGCAAAGGCAGCTTTGTTAGCATCGGTATAAATAGGCTAAAAGCGTGAGTTAAAATTGTTCAGCGATTCTCCCTACGCCTTCCCTCGTCAGTCTATGGATTAACAAATCCGAAAGCCCATAGAATGAAAAAGGCTCTGCATTTCTGCAGAGCCTTCTTCTAAATGTGGCCGGTGAAGAGCCAGATTCTAATTTCAGACGAACCCCACGCGGGTTCCAATCCTATTTTGCTATGCTCTAAAACGACGAAAGCCTGCTATAAAAGCAGGCTTTCTTAATATGGTCAGTGAAGAGACATTCTTTGAACATCAGGCGAACCCGCGTCTGTTCGAATCTCTGCATTGTAGAATGCAAAAAAGGCTCTGCATTTCTGCAGAGCCTTCTTCTAAATTTGGCCAGTGAAGAGCCAGATTCTAATTTCAGACAAACCCCACGCGGGTTCTAACCCTATTTTCTATGCTCTAAAACGACGAAAGCCTGCTATAAAAGCAGGCTTTCTTAATTGGTCAATGAAGAGACATTCTTTGAACATCAGGCGAACCCGCGTCTGTTCGAATCTCTGCATTGTAGAATGCAAAAAAGCTCTGCATTTCTGCAGAGCCTTCTTCTAAATGTGGCCGATGAAGAGCCAGATTCTAATTTCAGACGAACCCCACGCGGGTTCTAATCCTATTTCCTATTTCCTATGCTCTAAAACGACGAAAGCCTGCTATAAAAGCAGGCTTTCTTAATGTGGTCGGTGAAGAGGGATTCGAACCCCCGACCCTCTGGTCCCAAACCAGATGCGCTACCAAGCTGCGCTATTCACCGAGATGTTTAACTGAGAACTTATCCCCGTCAACGGATGCGTATATTACGGATTCTCAGAATGAACGCAACCCCTTTTAATTAACTTTTTCAAATTATTAGCTCAGTTGCCTAAAACGTCATCAACGGGCGACAAAGTGTGAGCAAAAACACACCAAGAGGAACAAGTGTGCAACCAAATAACAACAATTGATCTAGATCAGTGTTGCATATTTAACCAAGGTTTACCGTGGAACTGTCATCTCACTTTGTACTCGATGGAGGAACTATGGACTTTTGGCTTGATCTCCTATTTGGTAATGCGGTAGGTCTATCTTCAATGATTGTCATCTTTGGAGCCTTGGGTTTGATGCTATTCTATGGCGGTTTTATCATCTACAAAGTGATGAACGACAAATCTCCTCACTAGAATCGCTTAGCCCTATTCTCAGAATAGACATTCGCTATGCACCGAAGTAGATACATTGTCTGCTTCGGTTTTTTATTTCTCGCCTATGAATTAGTGATCATTTCATTTCTAGATTGGTATAATACCAGTATTGATTTACTACTCTGAGATGTAGCCATGTCTCACGATGATGATTTTGCCCTTTTTCAAGAAATGATGGGCGACGTAAAACCACTTCAACAAGATACAACCGAGCATAAAAAACAGCATCAAGTCACTGACGCACACCTCGCTAAGCGTGAAGCAGCGATATGGTTGACTGAAGACGATCCTGAATACTTATCGATTGATCACGCAACCATGCTCAAACCTGATGACATGATTGAGTTTAAACGTGATGGCGTTCAAGAAGGTGTTTACCGAAAACTAAGGCTCGGGAAATACCCAATTCAAGCGCGATTGGATTTACATCGTCGAACTCTCAAAGAAGCCCGAGACGAAGTTGTGAAGTTTCTTAAACAATGTATTCAGTGGGATATTCGCACTGTCGTTATTGTTCACGGTAAAGGCGAAAAATCGAACCCACCAGCAATGATGAAAAGCTTCGTTTATCAGTGGCTACAACAGATACGCGATGTACAGTGTATCCATAGTGCTCAGCGCTTCCATGGCGGTACTGGTGCAGTCTACGTTATGCTAAGGAAAAGCGCCGAAAAGAAACTCGAAACTCGCGAGCGCCACCAAAAGCGTATGGGATAATCACACCATCAATGCTAAACTCTCTATGGCAGCCTAATGGGGCTGCTTTTTATTTTTTTAACGCCGTTGTGAAACGTAACTAAGGTTCAAACAACATGTCTCAAGATTCTGCAAAACGTTTAAATAAATACATCAGTGAAACAGGCTTTTGTTCGCGCCGTGAAGCCGACAAGCTCATTGATCAAGGTCGAGTAACGATTAATGGCAAGATCCCTGAAATGGGTACCAAAGTCCTACTTGGTGATGATGTCTGCATTGATGGCAAGCCTGTCAATGCCAAAGAGAAGCCTGTCTATATTGCTCTGAATAAGCCAACAGGTATCACTTGTACAACTGAACGTGATATCCCAGGAAACATCGTTGATTTTGTCGGCCTTAAGAAACGTATCTTCCCTATTGGTCGATTAGATAAACCTTCCGACGGCCTGATTTTCTTAACCAACGACGGTGATATTGTTAATAAAATCCTACGCGCAGGGAATAATCACGAAAAAGAATATGTGGTTCGTGTTGATAAGCCGATTACGGATGACTTCATTAAGAAAATGGGGGCTGGCGTCAACATTCTCGATACAGTGACTCTACCTTGTAAAGTGACGAAGGAGACTAAATTCTCATTTCGCATCATACTAACTCAAGGTCTTAACCGCCAAATTCGCCGCATGTGTGAAGCATTGGGATATGAAGTGTTTAAGCTTCGTCGTGTTCGTATCATGAACATCTCACTTGATGGCATTCCAAATGGTCAATGGCGTTACATGACTGATACAGAGGTCGCAGAGATTCTGGCGATGTGTGAAGGTTCAGTAAATACCGAAGACGCATCAAAGGTCGACGCAAAAGGCCACCGCATTCGCCGAGCGACAGATGCGAAACTGTTTGATAGCCGAGAAGAAAACCAAGAGTCGACT
>Ga0209272_10000161_pt1 | contig 76701 bp, 69 predicted proteins | sample tdDd002_FD_187125 | JGI IMG/M metagenome (GOLD analysis project Ga0209272, IMG submission 187125) | Marine sediment microbial communities from the Atlantic coast under amendment with organic carbon and nitrate - tdDd00.2 (SPAdes)... | ecosystem: Environmental > Aquatic > Marine > Coastal >...
ACCCACTACCCGTTTCAGCAGCTAAAATAGAGATACTGATATCGGTATATGCTGAAATATCAATATCCGAACTGGTCCAAACCGCTTCCCCATCGCAATCCAGGGCTTCAAATCGACCTCCACTCGTAGATACAACCTTCACGTAATCACCAGATTCTACAGTACATGCATCTGTATTTAAAGTCCAATTTATATCTGTCAAATCAATAAGCCCTCCATCGTTCCCTTTATTCAATTGGTCGGTAAATTCTTCGGAATAAATCATGTCCTGAGCCAACAGATTTCCACAACTCATTAATAAGAGAAATAATACTTTAATTAAAGGAATAGCTTTCATATCTAAAAACTCTATATTCGTTGACTCGATTAACAGCAATAAGTTTATAAGGGTATCCTGAAACTTGGGGAGAGAGGCTACTTGCCACAACTATTCGCTTTGAAAGGCTGTTCTAACCAGTCAATAATTTATCGATAATTTAGCTAGCTTGTGTTTCATTCAAACTGTGAAAGACTATGTAAGTTAGCAACTTGTATTTTTTTTATCAACTTTTAAAAGAATTTTTCATTATGAAAATTGCTGTAGTAGGCGCCACAGGTTTAGTGGGACAAAAAATTCTTGAGGTTTTAACTGAGAGAGATTTCCCTGTAGATGAATTATACCCCGTTGCGAGTGAAAGATCGAAAGGAAAAAAGATCTTATTCAGAGGAGAAGAATTAACTGTTATTGGCATGAAAGAGGCAATTGAATTAAAACCTCAAATTGCAATTTTTTCAGCGGGTGGAGATACCTCGCTTGAGTGGGCTCCTGAATTCGAGAAAGCAGGTTGCTTTGTTGTCGATAACTCTTCGGCTTGGCGAATGCATCCTGAAAAGAAACTGATTGTACCTGAAATTAATGCGTCTGAACTAGGCTTTGACGATAAAATTATTGCCAATCCTAACTGTTCTACCATTCAAATGGTTGTTGCACTAGCCCCACTACACAAAAAATACAAGATAAAACGCTTAATCATCTCAACTTACCAATCAATTAGTGGTACAGGAATTAAGGCTGTTGAGCAGTTAGAAAATGAAAGATCTGGTATCGATGGCGAAATGGCATATCCACATCCTATTGATAAAAACTGCTTGCCTCACTGTGATGTATTTGAAGACAATGCCTATACAAAAGAGGAGATGAAGTTGATCAACGAGACTAGAAAAATTCTTTGTGATGATTCAATCAGAATTACGGCAACTGCAGTTCGTGTTCCTGTTGTTGGTGGTCACTCTGAGTCTGTAAATATTGAATTCGAAAAGGATTTTGATTTGGATGAATTGAAAGAAATACTTGCTCAATCAGAAGGGATTATACTTCAAGATGAACCTGAGAAAAATATCTATCCAATGCCAAGATATGCACACGAGAAAGATGAAGTATTTGTTGGCCGAATTCGTCGTGACTTCTCAAACCCTAACAGTTTGAACATGTGGATCGTTGCTGATAACCTACGCAAAGGCGCAGCAACTAATGCCATTCAAATTGCTGAATATCTGACTAAGAACGGAATTGTATAATTCCAAAACTGAATATTAATAAAATAGCGATGCTCCTAATTTTCATTAAGAGCATCGCTATTTTTTTATTATTTATTCCTGATCATCAAGATTACTGTAATCCTGGTAAAGGAAATTGTTGTATGGGAAACGAGCAGAGTGAATATCACGGATGATATTATAAACTTTCTCTCTAAACTCTTCAATATTATCTTTTTCTTTTGCTGAAATAAATAAACAAGGGGTATCACCTTTAGCTACCCACATTTTCTTCAGTTCATCAAGGCTATAATTCTCTCTCAATTTAGGCGTTAAATCGTCCTCATCTTTCTTCACGTAGCTAAAGGCATCAATTTTATTGAATACCAAGAATCGTGGTTTTTCTTTCTTATCAATTTCCGCCATCGTTTCGTTCACAACATTGATATGATCTTCGAAATTTGGATGTGAAATATCAACGACATGCAAAATAATATCTGCCTCACGTACCTCATCCAGTGTTGATTTGAAAGATTCAACCAGGTTATGAGGCAATTTTCGAATAAACCCAACCGTATCTGCCAATAAAAATGGCACATTCTGAATCACAACTTTTCTAACCGTTGTATCTAATGTTGCAAAAAGCTTATTCTCTGCAAACACATCTGACTTACTCAAGACATTCATCAGTGTTGACTTCCCCACATTGGTATAACCAACCAAGGCAACACGCACCATTTTATCACGATTTTTACGCTGAACTGTTTTTTGCTTGTCTATTTTCTTCAAATCCTCTTTCAACTTCGCAATCTTATCAAGAATAATACGACGGTCAGTTTCAATTTGAGTTTCACCAGGCCCACGCATCCCGATACCTCCACGCTGACGTTCAAGGTGAGTCCAAAGTCGAGTTAATCGAGGTAATAAATACTGATATTGTGCTAACTCTACCTGTGTTTTGGCATTAGCCGTTTGAGCACGACTGGCAAAAATATCAAGAATCAAATTTGTTCTATCCAGGATCTTACGTTTTAATTCACGCTCAATATTTCGCAATTGCGATGGCGTAAGCTCATCATCAAAAATCACCAAGCTAATTTCCGGATTGGCCTCCAGATATTGAGCAATTTCTGCAAGTTTTCCAGTCCCAACAAAAGTCTTTGGGTGTGAGCGCTGTAGTTTCTGAGTAAAACGCTTGACTGTTTCAGCTCCTGCAGTTAAGGCAAGAAAATCTAACTCATCCAGATATTCTTTCACCATAACTTCGGTCATGCCTTGAGATTGATCTACAATACCAATCAAAATTGCTTTTTCCGATTCTATTTTATTATTTAGGAAATCTCCCATGTATTTTCGAATATGAGTTTTATAACATCAGCCCTTTATATCCAGGGATGAGAACAACCACTTTTAAAAGATATCGACAAAAGTAAGCAATATTCGCATATAAAGTGATTTAGGTCTAAAACAAAAAGAGGCTCTGATAAATCAGAGCCTCATATATTGAATACGAATTGTATCAATTATTGTAACTGGAAGTTGATCGGTACAGTATAAGATACTTTCACAGCTTTACCACGTTGCTTACCTGGCTTCCACTTTGGCATCTTGTTAATAACGCGAACAGCTTCTTTGTCAAGTGATGGGTCAACCCCTCTCATAATCTTAACATTTTCAATCATACCAAGTTTATTAACAACAAAACCAACGTAAACACGTCCGGTAATACCGTTTTCTTGTGCAATAACTGGATATTTAATCGATCTTGCAATCCATTTCTGTAATTCTAGATCTCCACCTGGAAATTCAGGCATATCTTCTACAATTACAAAGACCTGCTGCTCATCTTCTTCCTCCTCTTCATCAACAACCTGAATCTCAACTTCTTCATCCATATCGGCCTCAGAATCTTCAATCTCCAACTCGTCATCAATTTCCTCTTCGTTGTCTACGATGTTCAAAACATCGGCAACTTTAGGAGCTGGTGGTGGTGGTGGTGGTGGCTTAACAGGCTCTTGTCTAGTAATAGGAATAATTTCCTCTTCTGCCTGGATTTCTTGCTCTGTTTCCAACACAGTGGCTTCACTTGTATCAACACGCCACTCAAAGGCTAGAAATACAATAGCAAGAGTAAGAGCCAGACCAATCTCTAGAAAAAGACCTCTCTTATTCTCCAGATCTGCTTTTTGTGACTTCTTAACTTCCATAGTTTTCTTTTTATTTTCTTGTAAATTCAGCGTTTAAAATTAAGTATTTCAATTCTATAATCAAAATTCTATTTTGGATATGCTTAATTTTTCGAGGGATAAAGATAGAAAAATTCACGTCAAACAAGTTTTTTCCATTCCGAATATCGACATGTTAGAAAACTTTAGAGGAATAATAGGCGGGAACAGGGAACAAAATAAACACATAAGGAGGATAAAATCAGCTGTATATAAATACAATAAGCATCGATTTACTCACGATGCTTATATCAATTCTAAATTAAAACGTTTCCATAAAAAAATGAATGGAAAATTAACAAAGCCCGAACTCATCCTACCTATACACACTATTCTTCTACTGTAATCAATCGTTTACCCTAGTAAACAATCATGGGACATCGTTAATTTTCCATTCATATCCTTTTACGTTTACCATCTAAAAAAGTTATACGATTGTGCATTTTTTTTAGAAATCACTTTGTCTTTAGTTAAATTCATATATATTTGCCTTCGCATTGGGGGATTAGCTCAGTTGGCTAGAGCGTTTGACTGGCAGTCAAAAGGTCAGCGGTTCGATTCCGCTATTCTCCACAAAAAAAGAGTTGCAAGAAATTGCAACTCTTTTTTTTGTTTTACTCAGCTTTCTTAAATAGAAATATGCTTCATTTGAATCTCAACAACTATATTCCTTATTGTAACTGGAAATTAATTGGCACAGAATATGAAACATTCACAGCTTTACCTCTTTGTTTTCCCGGTATCCACTTGGGCATCTTTTTAATAACACGAATCGCTTCTTTATCAAGTGATGGATCAACACCTCTGGTAACTTTAACATTCTCGATACCGCCTAGTTTATTAACAACAAAATTTAGGTAAACACGTCCTGTAATCCCATTCTCTTGGGCGATCATTGGATATCTAATCGTTTTTGAAATCCATCTAATTAAAGCGATATCTCCGCCAGGGAATTCAGGCATATCTTCTGCAATTACAAATATCTTTTCTTCATCATCTATTTCTACGTCCTCGATAATTTGGATTTTAACATCCTCATCCATATTAGCTTCAGAGTCTTCAATTACCAGGTCTTCATCAACATCCTCATCGTTATCTACAAGAATTATAACATCAGCAATTTTGGGAGCCGGTGGTGGCGGAGGTGGCGGCTTAATTGGTTCTGTTGTAGTAACTGGAATGATTTCATCATCTACCTGGATTTCTTCCATTGTGTCTAACACATCAGCTTTAACTGCATCAACACGCCACTCAAAGGCTAAAAATACAATTGCCAGAGTAAGAACCAGACCAATTTGGAGAAAAAGACCTCGCTTATTCTCCAAATCTGCTTTTTTTGATTTCTTTACTTCCATAGTTTTTGATTTTATGTTTCTAGAAATACTTTGCATTAAGTTAAGTTTTTACAGTTCAAATCAAAATCCTATTAGATATAAAATTATATAAAAGATGTTAAATGGGGATTTATACCCCTTATGTAGGGATATAAACACTCAAAGAAAAAGGCAGGCACAAACAATTGCATACAAGATGGTTATCTCACACATTGGGGGATATAGGATATAAAACTCATATCACATTTCATACCTGTATATACGACACTTACCATTTAGATTGAAAAAGCTAATACATAGTAAAATGAAATTGCAGTTTGATTCAAACATGAAACAATACTGATGCAATAAAGCAAATCTTCCATTAAGGGAATTTTAAATTCCTTACTAATAAATTGAATTTTGTAATCCTGACTTACTGGATCTAGTGATACTAAGCCATCCTATTTCTTCAAGTCAATTTTAATCACAAGCTTTAAAACATAAACAAACACCATACATCTTTACTCTTAACTTGTTGATTATATCAGAATATCGTATTTTTCTAGACTCAAATTTATTTCACGAACTCATTTTTTCTATGCTCAAATTAAAAATGAATCTATTCAGAACCCTTCAGAAGTGTCTCTTTGGAGTTTCTCTTGTTCTGATTTTCATTTCTTGTCAAAGTTCTCCAAAAGATTTTTTATCAAAGGAGGAACTCAACTGGCTAAAACAAAATGATGGCAAAGTGGAGGTCCTGTTTGGGTATCAGGCACCACCCAGTGCCTATCATAAAGACAATGGTGAGTATGTTGGTTTTTTGGTTGACTATAATAAGGAAATTGAAACCTATTTAGGACAAAAATTTGTTTACAGAAATTTTAAAACCTGGGACGATTTGATGGCATATGCCAAGACCAGTCGTAATTTTATCATCGTGGGTTGTGCCCCATCCGACTCCAGGGAGGAATACCTCTCATTCACCAATACGATTATCAAAATTCCTTATGTCATTATCGCCCGGAAGAACAGCGAATTATCCACGATGCAAGCGCTTAAAAACAGAAAAGTCTGTACCCCTTCCCAATATGCGGTAAACGATTATATGGCCCGTTACTTCCCTGAGATTAAACCCATTCATTACTCTGATGACATAGCTGGCTTACGTGCGGTATCAACAAAAGCATGCGATGCAACAATCGCCAACCAGATGGAAGCTACTTATATTATAAATGAACAGGGGATTAGCAATTTAGAGATTACAGGCGAAAGTGGTTATCTAAACAGACTCTCTGTCGCAGTTTCTAATAACGATCCCATATTATTTAAGATTATAGATAAAACCATTGACCATATCCCTCACAGTCGACAACAGGAACTGTATCGAAAATGGGTGCACACAAGCCCTTCAAAGCTCTCCCGCTCGATTTTAATTACCATTACTTTAATCGCAATTATTATATCTGCTCTTTTTGCCATTCTATGGCTTTTACTTAAGAGTTTAAGAGATCAGGTTACAAAACAAACAAAACAGATTCGGGAAAATGAAGAAAATTTGCGCATTACTCTGAATTCTATTGGGGATGCTTTGATTGTTACCGACATTGAAGGTAAAATAACCCGAATGAATCCTGTGGCACAAAAGCTAACCGGATGGACCTTCAAAGAAGCCCACAATAAAGCCTTGGAAAAAGTCTTCCGAATTATTAATGCTAAAACCGGGGAAAGAGCTGAAGATCCTGTGCAAAAAGTTTTAAAAAGCGGCAAGATTATCGACTTATCAAAGCATACGATACTGAAAGCTAAAGGCGGGAAGCAATTTCAAATAGCTGACTCTGCGGCACCAATCATGGATAGCAATAGTAATATATCAGGTGTTGTGCTGGTATTTAGAGATATTACTGAAGCCTACAGAATGCAGACTGCATTAGAAGTAAACGAAGCCAGATATCGTTCTTTGGTAGAGAACTCGAATGATGCGATCTATCTTTTATACGAACAGCAATTTGAATTCATCAACAAGCGATTCGAACAAATGTTTGGTTATAAGTCCGAGGATCTTAAGCGTATTAATTTTTTGGATCTTGTAGCACCAGAAAGTTTAGAGTTTATCAAAAAACGCATTGAACAAATCAGAAATCAAGACCCCCTTCCTTCACGGTTTGAATTTTCAGGAGTTTCAAAATCAGGGGAAAAATTATTATTAGAAGTCTCTGCCAGCTATATCCCATTTAAAGAGGGTTTTGCAAGTCAGGGTATAATCCGAGACATTACCCAAAATAAAAAACATGAACTCGAATTAATAAAAGCCAAAGAAAATGCAGAGAAAAGTGATCGTCTAAAATCCGCATTTTTGGCAACAATGTCTCACGAATTAAGAACACCACTGAATGCTGTAATCGGTTTTTCTGACCTCATTCAAAAAGATTTACCCATAAGTGAGATTATTCATTTCAGTGAGATAATCAATTCGAGTGGCAAACATTTACTTGACGTTATCGAAGATGTATTTGATATTTCACTCATTGAAACAGGCGATATCAAAATTGAAAAAGAACCTTTGAACATCTTCGCTGTTTTCGATGAAGTTCAAGATATCATAAAGAATGAACAAGTTTTGCAAAAGAAAATCGGTGTTGATTTACAGATGCACATTAATATCGAAGAACTTGATTCAATTCTTCTTTCAGATCAAAAAAGAATCAAACAGATTTTAATAAACCTCCTAAAAAATGCCTTAAAGTTCACCAATTCAGGAAGTATCGAATTTGGCTGTTCCCGATCGACTGAAAATAAACAGTCACAGATTAAATTTTTCGTAAAAGATACTGGCATTGGGATACCCAAAGCAAAACAAGAAATAATTTTTGAAGCATTCCGTCAAGCTGATGAATCACACACACGAATTCATGGTGGAACTGGACTTGGATTAACCATATGCAAGAAGCTAAGCAAGCTGTTGGGAGGAGATATTTGGGTTGAATCTGAAGAAGGGGAAGGTGCAAGTTTTTACTTTACCATTCCTCTAACTGAAAATGCAATTGAGCATTTGGATTCAACAAGCGTTCCTCCCGGAATGAATTTTACAAACAGAACTATACTTATCGCCGAGGACGATGAAAACAGCTTTTCGTTTTTGAAAGCTTTACTCAGCCCCGAAGGGATATCATGTATATGGGTAAAAGATGGACTTGAAGCTGTTGAGTATTGTCAAAAATCGAATCAGATCGACTTACTTCTTATGGATATAAATATGCCAAAAATGAACGGTTACGAAGCCACAAAACATATTAGAGAAATTCACCCGAAACTGCCAATCATAGCCCAAACGGCTTTTGCCATCGCAGGCGATAAGGAAAAAATAATGGCTTCTGGTTGTGATGACTACATTTCCAAGCCTATAAATAAAGACGACTTATTTGATAAGATTCAGGCCTGTTTCAGGAAAGCAACAATTTGATGGGGATCAAACAACTCTCTATTCTGATTTCGTTATTGTCATTTTACTATCTTTAGAAAAACTAAAATCCTCAATTTAATGATATCACCTCTCGATTTCTCTAAAAAAATCATCCTCATTGTAGAGGATGATGAAATCAGCTATTCGCTTTTAGAAGCCCTCCTTAAATTAAAGGGGATGAAATGTATTGGGGTTAAAAATGGGAAAGAAGCCGTTGAATATTGCCAAAGACCGAATCAGATCGATTTAATCCTTATGGATATTAAAATGCCCGAAATGAATGGCTACGAAGCCACGATACGTATAAAAAAAATCCGTCCAGAACTACCGATCATAGCACAAACCGCTTATGCTATACCTGGAGATGAAGATAAAATTCTCGAAGCTGGTTGCGATTACTGCATCACAAAACCCATAATAAAAGAAGAATTATACGATAAAGTTTTGGCTTGTCTTGATAGAAGCTAATCCAGACATCTATAATTTAAGAAAGCATAGCCTTACATTATTAAAAAATGGGTCAAAAAGCATAATTATTTTTGGGGGCTTATATTATTTATAGCCTAATCTAAAATACTTTCTGTGGTATTTGAATCAAATCTTTTCAACATAGACCATATTAACCTCCAATTCTAATTTTTTTTATTAGTTTTGAAGCCTTATGATACAAATGAATAGGTCGCTGTCAATTCAGCTTCATATCCATGCATCAAGAGAGCAAAAGCTCTCAAAACTCTACTCAAACAACCTAAAAATTGCGCATCCAGTATTTTTAACCGCTTACATGCGGAATAAAACTGAATGCCGCCAATAATTTGCATCCGGGAGATCTCATTCTTTATGGAGCATAACTCAATCTCATCAAAATCTAACATTAGTTAACTTAAAACAATAAGAAAACGCGCTATGGGAATAAAAAATCGTCTTATACTGATGAACTTCCTTCAATTTTTTATCTGGGGAGCTTGGTTAATAACAATTGCGAACTATTGGTTTGGTAACAAAGGCTGGTCTCCACAAGAATTTGGAGCGGTTTTCTCAACCCTGGGTATCTCGTCACTGTTCATGCCAACTCTTACCGGAATTATAGCCGACAGATGGATAAATGCTGAAAAACTATACGGAATCCTTCATCTTTTAGGAGGTGTTGCGCTATTATATTTGCCTCAAATAGATAATTCAACGATGTTTATTAGCGTCATCCTTGTAGCTATGATTTGTTATATGCCAACAATTGCATTAATGAACTCCATATCTTACACCATACTAAAAAATAATAATTTCGATGTGATCAAGGTATTCCCTCCTATTCGTGTTTGGGGAACCATAGGATTCATCGCAGCAATGTGGGTGACCAACTTATCTGGTTCAAAAGCATCTGCTAACCAGTTTTACATTGCTGGAATAGTATCATTCCTCCTGGCTGCCTATTCATTCACTATGCCACAATGTAAACCTCAAAACAAAGGGCAAAAAGGTGCGCCACTTGCCGAAACATTAGGTTTGAACGCATTTAAATTGTTCAAAAACTACAAAATGGCCCTATTCTTTATATTTTCAATGTTTCTGGGAGCAGCTTTACAGCTAACCAATATGTATGGAGATAGATTCTTATCTGAATTTGAGAAGATCCCACAGTTTGCAGATTCTTTCGTTGTAAAATATTCAACAATCATCATGTCTATTTCACAGATATCAGAAACCCTATTCATACTTGCCATTCCATTCTTTTTAAAGAAATTCGGGATAAAAAAAGTCATGCTAATCAGTATGATTGCATGGGTATTACGATTTGCATTGTTTGCCTATGGTGATCCTGCCGGAGGACTCTGGATGATTATCCTTTCTTGTATTGTTTATGGTATGGCTTTCGATTTCTTTAATATTTCAGGCTCACTGTTTGTTGAGACCCAATGTGATTCTAATATCCGATCGAGTGCTCAAGGCTTATTCATGATGATGACCAATGGCTTTGGTGCCATTTTCGGATCATGGGTAAGTGGAATCATTATTGGAGAGTTTTTCACGAGTAATCAGGGAGACTTTATTTGGATGGATATCTGGAATACCTTTGCTATCTATTCATTAGTTATTGCAATTTTCTTTGCAATCCTGTTTAAGCACAAACACAATCCGGAAATTATCGGACAAATTAAGCATTAATCAAGTATCTTTATTTTACAAAGATAATAGTCCTTTTACCGACCAACTAAAAAAATAACCCTGAAAGATTGAACGATATCAGTTCATTAATCTTTCAGGGTTAATATTTATTATACGGTTTGAAACTGTCAAGTGGAGGCTACTTTAGTATTAAAAAGTTCATAGCCTATTTACCGTCTATTCAATTCATCACGTATTTGAGAAGCTTTTTCGTAATCTTCATTCTTAACTGCTTCATTTAGTAAATCCTGAAGCTGTGCCTTCGAATAGCCTTCAAAAGGATTGGATTTTTGAAATTCCTGGGAGGACTTAACATCTTTAACGGGAGCAATCTTTGAATCATCAGATTCCCCTTCGATGCTTAGGGTAATTCCAGCTTTTTCAATAATATCTTCACTGGTAAAAATTGGGCATTTAAAACGAAGAGCGATGGCAACTGCATCAGAGGTTCTGGAATCAATTCTAACCCTGTTATTGCCACTATCACAAATCAATTCTGAATAAAAAATACCTTCATGCAGGCGATAGATATTCACTTCAACGATATTAATTGAAAAAGCGACTGCAAAACTCTTAAATAAATCATGGGTTAAAGGACGTGGCGGCTCCAGTTCCTCTAACTGAATGGCTATAGCCTGAGCTTCTACCCCACCAATAATAATCGGAATTCGCCTATTACCATTTTCCTCGGCAAGAACCAGGGCATAAGCACCAGTTTGCGTTTGACTGTACGATAATCCAAGTATATTTAATTTGACTTTCCCCATGAGTTATTCTAAATTTCGATAAGTACCTTCTCTAAAATCTCATTTGATATTTAATCTCTGGAATTCTATTAAAAGAATCCTTCCCAAATACCTAAAAGTATTTATAAATCAATATTACTAACAAATATATAAATTGTTTTATAAGTTAACTACACCATTGTATTCCCTGGGATTTCTTAATTTGCATAGATCATGAAGAGCTATCAACGAAAATCTTAAATCAGAAAAAATCCTTAATTTCAGATGCTGTTACCACTAGCAATTTACTAAATTAAAACTTAAACTCAATTTACTTTCCGTTTAACCAAACGATCTTCTCTTTAAAGATACTGAAAATCAAATTGCTAAATAAATACAATCCAATTTAAACACACTTCGAATATTTACACATCTATTTTGTGAAAATTTAGGTGATTTTTTATTCTAAAACTTTGTTTATCAATTATTGTTTTCTATTTTTGCAATCCGAAATATTTCCATTGGGGGTTCTAAAAGAGGCTTTGTTTTGAATGTATTAAAACACCCACCTTCAGGAATAAACTGAAAATTGTAGAATAATGTACGCAATTGTAGAAATCGCTGGTCAGCAATTCAAAGTTGAGAAAGACCAAAAGATTTTTGTTCACAGACTTCAAACTGAAGAAGGTGGACAAGTAGAATTCGCCAAAGTTCTTTTATTAGACAAAGATGGTGAAGTAGTAGTTGGAGCTCCAGCTATTGAAGGTGCTAAAGTAAGCGCTAAAGTAATCTCTCATATGAGAGCTGATAAGATTAAAGTATTCAAGAAGAAAAGAAGAAAAGGATACAGAAAACTGAACGGTCACCGTCAGAATCTTACTCATATTCAGATTGAAGAAATCTTTGCTTAATCCTTAAAAATATCTAAAAATGGCACATAAAAAAGGAGCCGGTAGTTCACGAAACGGTAGAGAATCCGAAAGTAAGCGATTAGGCGTAAAAATTTATGGCGGACAAGTTGCCAAAGCAGGTAGCATTTTAGTACGTCAAAGAGGAACAACTCACAATCCTGGTGAGCACGTAGGTTGTGGTAAAGATCACACTTTATTTGCTTTAGTTGCAGGAACAGTGGTATTCAAAAAGAAAAGAAACAACAAATCTTACGTTTCTATTGAGCCTCTTGCTGAATAAATCATTTAGCACATAAAATATTTAAATCTCCTCTCTTTATTTCATGTAAAGACAGGAGATTTTTTTATTTTTATCATTTGAAATTTAATGGATTTCACTGATGTATCTCTAAAGGATTATAAATCCATCAAAGACCTGATTATCAAAAACTGACAATCAGTAAAAAGCACAGCTAATAGCTAATTACTCATCTTCAATTGATATCACATGTTAAGCCTAAAATACTTACAGGAAAACAAAGAGGAAGCCATCAAGGCTTTAAGCATTAAGAATTTCGATGCCACTCAAATTATTGAGCAAGTAATTGCGCTTGACGAAACCAGAAAATCGACTCAGGCAAAATTAGATAGCACTCAGGCTGAAATGAACAGCTTGTCGAAAGAAATTGGTATGCTATTTAAATCGGGAAAAGCAGAAGAAGCAAACACTGCCAAAGCTAAAACCGTTGAGCTAAAAAACACCATTTCGGAATTAAACTCTGAGATGAATACTGCCATTTCAGACTTGAACGACTTACTTCTTAAGATTCCCAACATCCCTCACCCATCGGTACCAGCCGGAAAAGGCGAAGAGGAGAATGTGATTGAAAGAACAGAAGGCGAAATGCCAAACTTGTATAACGGCGCGATTCCTCATTGGGAATTGGCTAAGAAATACAATATCATCGATTTTGAATTGGGTAACAAAATTACCGGAGCTGGTTTCCCTTTGTATCGCGGGAAAGGTGCTATTTTTCAGCGTGCTCTTATCAACTTTTTCCTTGATGAGAATCGCAAAGCCGGATACGAAGAAGTCATTCCTCCATTAATGGTCAATGAAGCTTCAGGATATGGAACGGGACAGCTTCCTGATAAAGATGGACAAATGTACCACGCCACCGAAGACAATTTATATTTGATTCCTACTGCTGAGGTTCCTGTAACCAACATCTACCGCGATGTGATTTTAAAGGCAGAAGATTTCCCGATAAAAAATACAGCCTACTCTGCATGTTTCCGTCGTGAAGCTGGTTCTTACGGAAAAGATGTACGTGGCTTGAACCGCCTTCACCAGTTCGATAAGGTTGAGATTGTTCAGTTGCAACATCCTGATAAGTCGTACGAAGCCCTTGATGGCATGGTAGCCCACGTGGAAAACATCATCAAGAAATTAGAATTACCATATCGTTTACTACGCTTATGTGGTGGCGACACAAGCTTTACTGCTGCTCTAACCTTCGATTTTGAGGTCTTTTCAGCAGCTCAGGACAAGTGGCTAGAGGTAAGCTCTGTATCAAACTTTGAATCGTACCAGGCCAACCGCTTAAAACTACGTTTTAAAGAGAAAAATGAAAAGAAAACCCAATTGGCTCACACTCTAAATGGTAGCGCTTTAGCATTACCTAGAATTGTTGCAGCTCTATTGGAGAACAACCAATGTGAAGAAGGTATTAGAATTCCTAAAGCTTTAATTCCTTACACTGGTTTCGATATCATTGACTAATTCTCGATTCAATCAATTGAATTTGAAATACATATTCAAAAACCCGAGGGATTTCTCTCGGGTTTTTATATTTTTGATTTAGAATCGATTCAATATCTCTCATTATCAATTTTTCCATAGTCTCTAAGTTTGAAAAAACGCCTCATATATCTCTTAATCTTTAGTCTGCTAATCCCCTCCATGGCTTTTGCACAGGAAAGAAACAGCCAGTTGGCTTATCGATATTACAGGGATAAAGAATATGAAGCAGCTTCCGGTATTTTCAATGAGCTATATCAAACATCCAAATCGAAATCTTACTTCAGCTACTACATCTCCTGTTTGTTAAAACTGGGAAACTATTCTATTGCTGAAAAGGCAGTAAAGAAAGAGATCAGAAGATATCCGGATGATCGAATTTTTCAGGTGGAATTGGGCTATGTATACAAAACAGCAGGTGAAGATGAAAAATCAGAAAAACAATACAAAAAAACCATAGAAAGCATCATACCTGTTGAAAGAGAATTTATAACGGTAGCTAATGCACTACGAGGCAAAGGAGAGCATCAGCTCGCCATAGAAACATACGAAAAAGGACGACAGGTCTTAAAACAAGAACATCTGTTTCACTTCGAAATAGCTAACATCCTCCTGTCTCAACGTAATTTCAATCAAATGCTCGATGAGTATATGATTGCTTTATCTGTCGACCCAACAAAACGACAACAAATTCAAAATCAGATTCAGTCTACATTGTCCCAGAACATCAATTCGGATTTGAACTTATTACTGAAATCGAAACTCTTACTCCAGGTTCAGAACAAAAAAAATAATTTGGTATATAAAGAATTGCTCCTGTGGTATTACATCCAGAAAAAGCAATTTAACCTAGCCTTTGCTCAAGCTCAATCCATCGATCTCATTCAGAATAACGAAGGAGAAAACCTGATTTACCTGGCACATGCGGCCAATACTAATCAGGATTACCTAACAGCACAGCAGTGTTTTAAACTGGTAATTGAAAAAGGGCAAAACTCAAAATTTTATAATGCTGCACGAATTGGAGAATTAGAGAGCATTCATTTAGGCCTGGAGAATAAATATGATGTCACAAGTTCGGAATGGCAGTTGCTATCAGAAAAGTACAGAGCTTACTTTGAAGATCCCTCTAATAAAAATCTCACTTCAAATACACGGATTCGCTTCGCCAACCTGACTGCTTTTAAACTGAATGATACCGAAACGGCTCTAAACTTTTTGAAAACGTCCTTAGAATCGAGAAGCATCAACCACAACGACAGAGCAAATTTGAAACTCGAATTGGCTGATATCACCCTACTCGCCGATCGCAAGTGGGATGCGATTCTTCTATATTCGCAAATAGAAAAGAATTTCAAGAATAACCCTATTGGTTACGAAGCCAAACTTAAAAAAGCCCGGGTATCCTTTTATCTAGGAGAATTTGATTGGGCCAAGGCACAATTGGATGTCTTAAAAGGCAGCACCTCAAAACTCATTGCTAACGATGCGCTTGAACTGTCTCAATTGATCAGCGATAACACGAGTCTCGATTCGACTTATTCGGCAATGAAAAGCTATGCCGAAGCAGAATTCCTCGTCTATCAGGGAAAGACAAGCTTGGCTTTACTTAAGCTGAATGCCTTTTTCAAAGCCTTTCCCGGACATTCATTAAGCGACGAGGTGCATTACAAAACTTACGAAATATACAATTCGAAACACCAATATGAGGAGGCCATTGAAGAACTGGAAAACATTATAGAAAACCATCCTTATGAAAGCCTTGCAGCAAAAGCTCTTTTCAAACAAGCTGAACTATTCGATTTCAGTGGTAATAAAGAAAAAAGTGGAGCTAACTACAAAAAAATATTGGTAGATTACCCTGAAAGCATCTATTCTGTAGAAGCACGTAACCGATTTACAATGATGCGTAACAAAGCCTTATAAAAAACACAAAAGATTACATATAATATAAACCAGGTAAGAAAATGATTATTTACAACACCAGTTACATCCTGCATAGCACTCTTGAGAATGAATTCTGTAAATGGATGACAGACAAATTTATTCCATTAATAAAAGAAACAGGAACCTTTTCTCAAAGTTTCTTTTGCAAAGTCATGGTTCAACAAGAGGACGGCAGTCAAACTTATTCATTGCAGCTTTTTTTCAAAAACAAAGAACAGTTTGATAAGTATAGAAACGATTTTGAACCACGCTGTAAAGCCATTTTCACAACAAAATATCAAACTGAAATCATGCTATTTTCTTCAACAATGTTTGAAGTAGGCGTATCTCATTAATTCAATAAAAAAGATTTCGTTCTGATTCATTATTAATCAAAACCATCAGTTTGAAAAAACAAACACAAGCCTATATTTTTGCCCTTACAGCAATTTTATCATGGTCAACCGTAGCCACAGCTTTTAAAATTGCCCTGCGCGGGATGGATTTTATCCATCTACTGAGTATTTCATCTGCTGTAGCTATGTTCTTTTTTGCTACTCTCCTCCTGTTAAGAGGTGATTTGAAAACCGTACTGAGAACGCCTAAATCAGATCTGATTCATTCAGCTTTTTTAGGTTTTCTCAATCCATTTCTTTACTATTTCATCTTACTCAAAGCCTACTCCATACTATCTGCTCAACTTGCTCTTAGTCTGAATTACATCTGGCCTATAACACTGGTACTATTATCCATTCCTCTTCTAAAACAGAAAATTGGACTTAAAAGCATTATTTGCATTTTGATCAGCTTTCTGGGAGTTATCATTATTGCCAACAGGGGTTCATTTACAAGCATCGAAACACCCAATACTCTGGGCGTAATTTTAGCTCTGGGCAGTTCAATAATCTGGGCTCTGTTTTGGATTTACAATATGAAAGACAAACGTGAAGACCTTAATAAACTCTTTTTCAACTTTACCTTTGGTTTTATTTATTGCTTAATCAGCCTTTGGATTCTGGGTGAATTTCACCTCCCCGACTCTAAAAGTCTTGGCGCGGCTATTTATATCGGATTGGTAGAGTGTGGTATTGCTTATGTCTTTTGGTTAAAAGCCTTGAACCTATCTAGCAGTACCGATAAAATTGGAAACCTGGTCTTCCTGAGCCCTTTCATTTCCCTTTTTCTGATCCATTTATTTATCGGGGAAACTATTTATCTTAGCACCTGGGTAGGCTTGATATTTATTGTGACAGGCATACTCCTTCAGAAAATAACCACTAAAAGCCAGAAGGTTTGAACAACGACAGAATTATTATGGGGATTGACCCCGGAACAAACTTAATGGGTTACGCTTTACTTAGGGTTGTAGGTAAAAAACCAGAGATCCTGATTTCGGGCGTATTGGATTTAAAAAAGCTAGGTGATCCCTATCTTAAGTTGCAACGAATTTTCAAACGTACCCTTCAGGTTATCGACGAATACCAACCCGATGAACTGGCCATTGAATCCCAATTTTTTGGAAAGAATGTGCAATCTATGCTAAAACTTGGACGAGCACAAGGGGTGTGTATTGCTGCAGCACTTCAACGCAACATTCCCATTTTTGAGTACGCTCCAAAAAAAATAAAACTGGCTGTTACGGGAACTGGTACTGCCTCCAAAGAACAAATGGCCACCCTAATGGAGCGTTATTTTAATATCCCAAACTTTCCAACGAGTCCCGACGAAACCGATGCCATTGCCATTGCTCTCTGTCACTTTTTTCAGGCCAATCCCATATTAGGGGCAAAAAAAGCATCATCCTGGGCTGATTTTGTCAAGAAAAATCCAGACAGAGTAAAATAAGAGCAAACACAAAGGCAAAAAAAATAGCCGCACAAGTGCGGCTATAGTATATCTTAGAATCGAATCGATTCAATCTTTCATTCAGTTGACTACCTAAAATTCTGTCGAATCTTTTCGGCAACCTCAGCAAGTTCTTCTTGAGAAGGACTTAATTTTGGGTTTGAAAAGTTCAAATCTCCAATAGCATTCAATGGAACCAAATGCACGTGCGTATGGGGTACTTCCAGACCGATGACAGCCACACCAATTCGTTTACATTCAATAGATTTCTCAACTGCTTTTGCAACACGTTTAGCAAATACATTCAAGCCAGCCAAAACCTCATCTTCTAAATCGAAAATGTAGTCGACCTCCTGTTTTGGAATTACAAGCGTGTGACCAATTGCCAATGGACTGATATCCAAAAATGCAAAATACTTATCGTCTTCAGCAATCTTATGGCAAGGAATTTCGCCATTTACGATCTTAGTGAAAATTGTTGACATAGCTCTTAATTTTTATATTATTCGTAATCCAATTCCAATTATCATCAGATTAAATCTAAAATGATTACATCGAAATATCAACGATCTCGAATGGAATCACGCCATTAGGAACGGTAATTTCAACCACATCGCCCACAACTTTACCAATTAATCCCTTGGCAATAGGAGTATTAATGGACAATTTACCATTTTTAAAATCAGCTTCAGTTTCAGAAACCAAAGTATAGGTCATAATCGCGCCATTTTTCTGATTCTTAATGGTTACCTTATTCAGCATCTGAACTTTAGATGTATCAATTTTACTTTCATCAATAATACGACTATTAATGACAATCTCTTTCAATTGTGCGATTTTGGCTTCAAGCAAACCCTGAGCTTCTTTAGCAGCATCGTACTCTGCATTTTCAGATAAATCTCCCTTATCGATTGCTTCTCCAATCTGTCGTGAAATATTTGGACGCTCAACAGTTTCAAGCTGTTCCAACTCGGCTTTTAATTTCTTAAATCCTTCTTCGGTTATGTATGAATATTTAGACATAAAATCCTCCTATTATTTTTCTTTCGTTTTATTTGATTTTTATTTCTGTATTATACCAAAAACAAGCATTTATGACTCACTTGATATAAAAACAAAAAGAATCCCACCACTGCGGAACTCTTTCAGGTGCAAATATATACATTTTATCTAAACACACCTATTATATAATGACTTACGGCAGTTATAAAAGTACAAAAAAACTCAACTATATGTACTTTCTATCTAATATTTCCTTGGAAATAATAGCTTGTCTCCAATCAATGCGCTCTTCTTCTTCTAAAATTTCATCTTCTAATTCTTCAAGAACAACCATGCCAGGGCTGTCATACTCAATCGATTCAATCTCCTCTTCGAAGTCAGGCTCAACTTTAGGCTCCTTATCTTCAATTCTTTCAACCTTCTCAACTTTATAAAGTTCTTGCTCTTCAGGGGTAAAGGCATCGGCACCCAATAAGGTGTCAAAGATATTCTCCAGACTGCTTGGGATTTCGTCTTCAGCTCTTTCGGCAGCGAAACTTTCAGGTTCATGAACTGGTTTCTTTTTCTTCTTTAAAGCACCTACAATCACAAACAAGGCCATCAAAATGATATAGAGTATATTTCCCCAGTTATCGTCCATAGTTGTTTTATTAATTCTTAAATTTATGCCCGATTCAAAAATCGACTTTCATGAAATCAAGACTATCAAATTTACACTATTTTTTTCTATTCCTATTGACTTTAATAGTATTTTCTTCGTGTAGCGATGCCACTGATATAAATGATGTCGTGCCTTATACTCGTATTCAACTTGAAAAAAATCTCGTCTACTACCCTGCCCTGGATGTTCCCGGGAATGCTGTTTACTTCGGCCCCAATGAATTTATAAACTCTGCTGCAGGCTATAGAGATCATGGTATATATATAGTTAATACCGGCGATGGTTTTATTGCCATGGATGCCTCATGTACACATGATGTTGAAGCTGACGAACATGTTGAAATTAATGAAGATAGTGATGCTTTAGGCATCTGCCCGCTATGTAAAAGTGAATTTGTTTTTTTAAGCGGAGGCTCTGTTCATGTTGGCCCTGCCAAATACGATTTAAAAAAATACCATACATACTACGACGCAAACGCCAAAACACTTCGGGTTACAAACTAAAACATCCCTTATTCATTCCTTCTGAAATGGATAACTCAGACTTATCTTGTCCGGGCACTGCTTTATATTATTCTTCAATTGTCTTGAAAAAACCAAATCCTTCAACACAATCAGTCAACCCTATTCTTGGGCGTACATCAGCATGTTGTATTCTCCTTTCCTTTGAATAAAAGATTTAGGACTGAAGCCAAAGAAATTCAACGTTTTTCCCAATAGTCCCCTCCTCATAAAACAGCTACAAAAGGCTACCATTTTATTCATTCAGACCAAAACGCGATACACAAGAAGGGAATTCTGGAATCTCAAGCTGTGCTCACAAAATGGAAATTCAATTATGCTGAACAAACAAATAGCATATTGAAGAAAATAAGGAATTGAAGCTCCTTTTGTAAAAAACTAATCTTCACATATTAAAGATAAGAAAATAGAAATACAATGCAAATCGACAAAATTCCCTATTTGGCATAATTATTTTAATAATATTGTGCCACACTAAGTAATATTGCATATTTTCAAAGGCTACTCACAGAAATTAACTAACTGAAAACCTATGAAAAAAACATTATTACTAGTGCTCTCTGGACTCTTACTGACTCCATTCAGCACATTTGCCAGTGAGGCAGATCTGGTCGTTCCAAATTTAAGACAAAGCGTCTTTAATGGCATTGGCGGAATAAATGGATGGGATCTTCTTCTTTATGGTATTGTTGTCATCGTTCTGGGCCTACTTTTTGGAATGGTACAATTCAATAGAATTAAAAAATTACCCGTTCACAAATCAATGGCCAAAGTTTCAAACATCATTTACGAAACGTGTAAAACCTACTTATTGCAACAGGGGAAATTCCTCATCATCTTATTTGCCATTATTGGTGTGGCTATTACCTATTACTTTATTGCCCTGGCACATATGTCAATTCCTAAAACCCTGCTCATTTTGTTATGGACCGTATTGGGGATTTTAGGTTCATACGGTGTGGCCTGGTTTGGTATTCGTATCAACACCTACGCGAACAGTCGCACCTCTTTTGCAGCCCTTAAAAAATTGCCTTTCGATGTGATGTCAATTCCTTTACAGGCAGGTATGAGCGTTGGTTTACTCCTGATTTGTGTGGAACTCATCATGATGATTGCCATCCTGCTCTTTATTCCGGGAGAGAGTGCCGGAGCTTGTTTCATCGGTTTTGCAATTGGTGAATCGCTGGGAGCATCTGCATTGAGAATTGCGGGCGGTATCTTCACAAAGATTGCGGATATTGGCGCCGACCTTATGAAAATTGTTTTCAAAATTGACGAAGACGACCCACGTAACCCGGGCGTAATTGCCGATTGTACAGGTGACAATGCCGGTGATAGCGTAGGCCCAACTGCCGATGGTTTTGAGACCTATGGTGTGACAGGAGTTGCCTTAATCACCTTTATCATATTGATGTTCGGTGAAACAGGCTTACTGCCTAATGTTGAATTTGCATCGACTCTTATCGTCTGGATTTTTGCTATGCGAGTGCTGATGATTTTCACTTCTGTTTTTTCATATTTGATTAATCAGGCCATCGCAAAAATAAGATTTGCCAATGTAGAAAAATTCGATTTCGAATCTCCCCTAACTTCATTGGTCTGGATCACTTCAATTGTTTCGATTATTGTTACCTATGCCTCAAGCTATGTTTTAATATCAGACTTGCCCGAAGGCTTGTGGTGGAAACTGTCGAGTATCATTTCCTGTGGAACACTTGCTGCAGCAATTATCCCTGAATTTACGAAAGCATTTACCAGTTCCAAATCTCGTCACGTGCAAGAAGTTGTGATTGCCTCTCGCGAAGGGGGTGCCTCATTAACAATTCTTTCGGGAATGGTTGCAGGTAATTTCAGTGCATTTTGGAAAGGAATGGTCATGATGGGACTAATGGCAATCGCCTTTTACACCGTTCAGGACTTAAGCCTTTTTGGAGATTACCCTGGCATTTTTGCATTTGGATTGGTTGCCTTTGGATTCCTTGGTATGGGTCCTGTTACCATAGCTGTTGACAGTTACGGTCCGGTAACCGATAATGCCCAATCGGTTTTCGAACTCTCACAAATCGAGAAAATCCCTAACATCAAGGAAGAGATTAATAAAGATTTTGGTTTTGAACCTAATTTTGAAACTGGAAAACACAATCTGGAAGAGAATGACTCGGCAGGTAACACTTTTAAAGCAACGGCAAAACCAGTATTGATTGGAACGGCTGTTATTGGTGCGACTACCATGATCTTTGCCATCATACTTTTGCTTAAGAAAACCATTCTTTCGAACGGAGAATCATTGCTTCAAATCGAAATGACTGACCCTTCGGTTATTTTGGGCTTAATCACCGGTGGTGCAGTTATCTACTGGTTTTCGGGTGCATCTATGCAAGCCGTAACTACAGGAGCATATCGAGCTGTTGAATACATTAAAAAGAACATCGACCTCAATAAATCAGAGGCTGATATCGAAGATTCCAAGAATGTGGTGAAAATCTGTACCCAATATGCACAGACGGGCATGTGGAATATTTTTGCTGTGATCTTAAGTTTAACTTTGGCTTTTGCATTTTTCAGTCCAAACTTCTTCGTTTCCTATCTGATTTCGATTGCCATATTTGGCCTGTTTCAAGCCATGTATATGGCTAATGCCGGCGGTGCCTGGGATAATGCTAAAAAAGTGGTAGAGGTTGATTTAAAAGAAAAGAATACCCCGCTACACGATGCTACGATTATTGGTGACACCGTGGGAGATCCTTATAAAGACACCTCATCTGTGGCATTAAATCCAGTTATTAAGTTTTCGACTCTATTCGGACTTTTAGCTGCTGAAATTGCTATTGAGCTGATCGTTGAAGCTGATAAAACCGGAACGACAAATCTTGCACCTTATATTGGTGTAGTCTTTTTGGCTATTGGTTTATTCTTTGTATACCGTTCATTCTACGGTATGAGAATTAAAAAACAAGCCCAATCATCAAACCCCGGAAACAATACCCCATCTGAATCTGAAGTAACTAGCGATTTACACGCCGTAAACCATAGCTAGCTAACAAAGCAGAAATGGAATAATAACATATTGCTTAAAAAAAAGAAAGCCGACAGATACAAATGAATCTGTCGGCTTTTATATTTTGCGTCGTTCAAATCTTCTATTTAAAGAAGGTTAAAACCGTTTCTTTATCCTTTACTAATTGTGCTTTTAGATCTTCTATACCTTTAAACATCTGCTCGTCTCTGATACGCTTGTAAAAATGAATGCTGATATTTTTGTAATAGATATTTTCGTCAAAGTCAAAAATATTCACCTCTATAGAACGATTATCCATTTGGTGGTTCACGGTAGGTCGGAAACCTATATTCAACATTCCGGAGTACATCACCTCATCAATCTCAACTCTAACGGCGTAAACGCCATCTTTAGGCACTAGCTTATAACTCTCTTGAGGATCTATATTTGCTGTGGGAAAGCCAATTTCATGACCTAGCTTTTTGCCATCAACAACAATTCCTCTGATAAAATAGCGATGTCCCAAATATTTATTGGTCGTCTGAATATCTCCTTGGGCTAATGCTTGCCTAATCTTAGTCGAACTAATATCTATGGTATCAACATTTAGGACTTCCAATTGCTCAATATTAAAATTGAGCTTGTCTGCATAAACCTTAAGGTCTTCGTATGTGCCCTTTCGCTTGTGTCCGAATTTGTGATCATAACCTACGACTAAGGACTTCATACCTATCTGGCCAACTAGAATATTCTCTACAAAATCGGTATACGAAAGCTTTGAGAACTCTTTTGTAAAAGGGTATATAACCAAATGATCAACACCAGCGGCTTCCAATAATATTTTCTTCTCCTCTAAGGTGTTTATCAATCGTAGTTCATCCTGATGGGTCTTCAACACCAAACGGGGATGTGGATAGAAAGTAAAAATAACGGTTTCGCCATTAACATCTTTGGCCAATTCCTGAAGACGTTTGATCACCTTTTTGTGCCCAAGATGTACGCCATCGAATGTACCAATAGTGACAACCGGATTTAAGGCAGAAAAATTATTTAAGTCAGTATGAACCTTCATCTGTTAATTTAAAATTATAGTCCCAATTTATATTGGGTACAAATTTAAGATTTCACTCGTCTGGGATTTTCGAATAACAAAAGTAGAAAAAATTATAGAAGTATAAGCCTCTTCATGTGATTAACAAAGCAAGAACAAATGATAGGATAATCATAAAAATTAGATGAAAGTTCAAAATACAATATTGTAGATAAACCGATTTTGTTCCCTACGCAAAGCATTGCAGGATAATTATTTAATTCTGGAGTGATATTTATATTTGGGATTCATCACATCCTTACTATCTTTGCCGAGTTTGTATTAAAAAAAACCGTTTTATGATCTTATCAGGAAATTCAGATGAGGGCTACCAAAGTCCCGCAAAGAAAATCGTATTAGGGGTACAGTTCTTATTTGTTGCTTTTGGCGCAACTGTTCTCGTCCCTCTACTTGTTGGTATCGATCCGGCAGTAGCACTATTTACAGCAGGAGTCGGCACCCTTATCTTTCATTTGATAACAAAGGGCATGGTTCCTGTTTTTTTGGGCAGTAGTTTTGCTTTTATAGCCCCAATTGTTGCGGCAACTGAACTTTATGGATTTGCCGGCGCGCTGTCAGGACTTATTGCGGTAGGTGTAGTGTATGGTATTGTTTCCGGAATTATTAAAGTATGGGGACTTCGTGTCATCGAGAAAATTTTCCCTGCTGTAGTTGTTGGACCTGTGATCATGATTATTGGTTTATCTCTGGCTCCTGTAGCTGTAAACATGGCCAAAACCAATTGGATCATTGCCTCTGCGGTATTACTTACTGCTGTTTTAATCGTTGTCTACTCAAAAGGCATGTTTAAACTCATTCCTATTTTCTCCGGAATCATTGTGGGTTACATTCTTTCCACTGCTCTTGGTGTGATTGATTTTACACCTATAAGCGAAGCGGCATGGATTGCGTTACCGGAATTCGTAAGACCTGAATTCAGTTGGGGTGCTATCCTGTATATGTTACCAGTAGCTGTAGCTCCGGTAATCGAACACGTGGGAGATATGTATGCAATTGGCGGCGTTGCCAAGAAAGAATTTGTAAAAAAACCGGGCTTACACCGTACGATTCTAGGTGATGGTGTTGCAACTGCTTTTGCAGGATTTTTTGGTGGACCTCCAAACACAACCTATTCAGAGGTGACAGGGGCTATTGCTCTGACAAAAATTACCAATCCGGTAATCTTACGTATTGCTGCAGTTACAGCTATCTGTTTCTCTGTTATTGGTAAGGTGAGTGCTATCTTAAAAACTATTCCTCAAGCTGTATTAGGTGGTATTATGCTACTGCTTTTTGGTATGATTGCTAGTATTGGTATCAAAACCCTTATCGATGCAAAAACCGATTTTAATAAAACACGTAATCAGGTAATTATCTCTATCGTTTTGACTGTTGGTATTGGTGGTGCACAAATCTCATACGGTACTTTTTCTTTAGCAGGAATTGGTTTAGCTTCGGTCGTAGGGGTTGTTCTTAACCTTATTTTACCTGACAAATCAAGAGCAATAAAGGGAAGTAAAGTCAAAGCTGATCCTGTCTTGGTTTCTCATGAGTAATCGAATCTGAACAATTAGATATATAAAGAAGGGAGTGCATATTGCACTCCCTTCTTCGTTAAACATACAAGAGGAAATTAATCTAGTTAACCACCTCACCAGTCAATTCCTTTTCTTTCACGAACTTATTGATGATGTGAGATAATTTTGGATAGCCAATTTCTTCCAAATCGTAAAATACACGAGTTGTCGGCTTCTTGATATTAATGATTCGATTCAGATCGATTGGTGTCCCAATAATAACTGAATCACAATCGCTGTTATTAATTGTTTCCTCCAAATCGTTCAATTGTTGCTGGGAATACCCCATCGCTGGCAAAATATTGCCAATGTTAGGATAAATCTCGTAAGTTTCCTTTAGCTTACCAACCAAGAATGGGCGTGCGTCAATTTCTTCAACTGCACCAAATTTACGAGCAGCAACAGTTCCTGCACCTATCTTCATTTCACCATGGGTTAGAGTTGGACCGTCTTCAACGATCAGGACACGCTTGCCCTTGATAAATTCAGGCTTGTCTACCAATATTGGAGAGGCACCATCAACAACAATTGCTTCAGGATTGACCTTAGCAATACTCTCACGAACAATTTGAATGCCTTCAGGTGATGCTGAATCCATTTTATTAATCACGACAACATCAGCCATACGCAGGTTCACTTCACCCGGGTAATAAGACAATTCTGCTCCTGGTCGATGTGGATCGGCCACTGTAATGGTCAAATCAGGCTTGTAGAAAGAAAAATCGTTATTTCCACCATCCCAAAGAATTACATCACATCCTGAAGGGTCGTTCTCTGCTGCCCGAACGATTGCCTCATAATCGACACCTGCATAGATAATATTGCCTCTGCTCACGTGAGGTTCGTACTCTTCCATTTCTTCAATGGTACAATTGTGCTTTTTTAAATCCTCAACTGTTGCAAAACGCTGTACTTTTTGAGCAACCAAATTACCATATGGCATAGGATGTCGAATTGCAATAACTCTTAAACCTTTTGCCATCAACTCTTCAATCACTTTGCGGGAAGTTTGCGATTTCCCACAACCAGTACGGGTTGCAACAACAGCAATGACTGGCTTATGACTTCTAATCATGGTATCCGAAGGACCTAACAATTTAAAATTAGCCCCGGCTGCATTAACAATGGCACCCATAGTCATCACTTTCTGATACGAAACATCAGAATAAGAGAACACACAATCATCAATATCGTGTTCTTTTATCAGTTGAGTCAATTCCTCTTCTGCATAAATTGGAATCCCCTCAGGATATAGCCCTCCAGCCAATTCAGCCGGATACTTTCGTCCATCGATATCGGGAATTTGTGCCGCAGTAAAAGCCACAACTTTATAATCCTGATTGTTTCTGAAATAGGTGTTGAAGTTGTGAAAATCACGACCTGCTGCACCAATGATAATTACCTTTTTAATTGCCATGTAAACCTCCATGTTTTAAAAGTTAATACTCATTATTTATCTAACTATAAATAGAACAATATGTTCCATCCCCATAAATTTATACTTTTAAATGTAAACTACGAAATTTAAATTCCTTAGTTAAAGGCTGTTGCTTAACAATAGAAGAATCCTTGACAATTTAAATAAATTTCAATATTTTATATGTCTTCGCTTTTTCATTACTAATGATCGGGCAAAATTTTGAAGTAAAATAACAATGATTCAACCATGCTATAGTCTGAAAGCTTATCTTCACCAAACATTAAATATAGCTTCATGAATTTCTTAGCACATCTTTTCCTGTCCGGTGAATCTGAAAAAATAATAGTCGGCAACTTTATGGCTGACTATGTCAAAGGGAGAAAATATGAAAACTATAAGGCTGATATTCAAAAAGGCATTTTACTCCACCGTTCAATCGATTCGTATACCGACTCCCATCCCCTAGTGAGCCATAGTGGGCAATACTTTCGCGAAGTATATCGAAAATATGCAGGTGTTATTACAGATGTCGTATACGATCACTTTCTAGCTAAAAACTGGGAGCGATATCATCAGATCAGTCTAAATAAATTTGTTACTTCCTGCCATGAAGTTTTAGTAAGGCACTACCTGGTACTTCCCAATAGAGTAAAGCTCTTCCTCCCCTTTCTTATTCAAAGCAGAAGATTAGAAACATATGCCGAGATTGAAGGGCTGAGAACGGCTCTCAACATCATGGTTCGTCATACCAGTCTCCCTGATGAGACAGACCAGGCGATAGAAATTCTATTGGAAAATTACGACGCTTTGGAACAGGAATTCCATGCCTTTATGCTAGATATTATCGATTATATTGTGAATGAAAAGAAAATTGAATTAGGAAACCTGGTTGTGTAAACTGAAGACAGATCTATTTCAAGAACAGATTCATCATCTCAGTATCAAATTAGATTTTCAAATCACGAACCATCATTTGAGTTTCCACTTTGCCCATATATTCATTTTCCTGTAAGGAATAACAAATATTAAAAGGGGTTCCCTTAGCAATCTTAGGGTACTTTTTACCCATTGAGAAAGCGATTCCACTTTTGACATCAGCATTTCGAATATCGTCAACAACAGAAAGCTTTAAATGTTCCTTATTTCTACCAACCTGACGAGAATAGCCGAAATCAACCACATCTTCACTGGTGAAAACAGGCGTCATATTTTTAGGTCCAAAGGGCTCGAATTGTTTTAATAAACGGAAGAATTTCGGTGTAATATCTGAAAGCTTGATTTTGGCATCAATTTTAATCTGAGGCACCAACATATCTTCACTGATATTATTCTGAACGTATTCCTCAAATCGTTGCTGAAACTCTCCTACATTTCCTAATTTCATGGTGAGGCCAGCTGCATACTTATGACCTCCAAAATTTTCTAAAAGGTCGCTACATGATGAAATGGCCTGATACAAATCGAAACCATCAACCGAACGTGCTGATCCGGTAGCCATACCATTCGATTCGGTCAGAATAACCGTTGGGCGGTAGTAGGTTTCAATCATTCGTGAAGCAACAATTCCAATAACACCTTTGTGCCAGTTTCTATCGAAAAGGACTGTACTTTTCTTCGTCGATGTTTTCTCAGCTTTATTCAATCGATCAAGAGCCTCATCGGTTATGTTATGATCCAGCTCTTTCCGATTCTCATTCATCGTATTAATGGAATCACCGATTAATATGGCCTCATCTTTTTCTTCAACAATCAAGAGTTGCACGGCATGACGTCCTGACTGGATTCTACCGGCGGCATTAATTCTTGGTCCTACTTTAAAGACAATATCATTAACGGAAAGATCTTTGGTAACGCCAGCTAAGTCCATAATGGTTTTGAGTCCCAGTCGGGGTCTATTATTCAGCTGTATCAGCCCGTAATGAGCCAAAATTCGGTTTTCACCAACAATTGGAACAATATCAGAGGCTACACTAACTGCGACAAGATCGAGTAAGGGGATCAAATTTTCAAAGGGCCATTCTTGTTGCTGATTCAGGGCTTGCATTAGCTTGAAACCAACACCACAACCTGACAAACAATCGCATGGGTAATCACAATCAACACGCTTTGGATCGAGAACAGCTTCTGCCTGGGGCAAAACATCATCTGGCGTATGATGGTCACAAATGATAAAATCGACACCTTTTTCCTTTGCGTAGGCAACTTTCTCCATGGCTTTAATTCCACAGTCCAAAGCTATCACCAGGCTAACCTTACTCTCGGCAGCAAAATCGATTCCTTTTTTCGAAATGCCATAACCTTCGGCATAACGATCAGGAATATAATAATCGATGTAAACGAAATGTTTTCTGAGGTAAGTATAAACCAGAGCAACCGAAGTGGTACCATCAACATCGTAATCGCCGTAGATTAAAATGCGTTCCTGGTTTTTTAAGGCTGTGGTTAATCGGGCCACAGCCTTATCCATATCTTTCATTAAAAATGGATCATGCAAATCGTCGAGACTAGGTCGAAAAAAAGCTTTTGCTTCATCAAATGTGTTGATACCTCGCTGCACAAGCAGATTGGCCACAACTTCATCGACTCCTAACGACTGAGAGAGCAATTTAATCGTTTCCTCATTTCCCGGCTCATTGATTACCCATCTTTTATCCATAGTTTGATCTTTAGATCGGGAAATTAGTCATTTTTAAACGTCATATCAAACAAGAGTGCAATATGATTTTTCAAATTATGTTTTACGTCCTCGATATCAAGCTCTTTACCTAGCTCTTTTTTTAAAGATGTCACTCCCTTGTCTTGGAAACCACAAGGATTTATATACCCAAAGTAATCCAAATCGGTGTTAACATTAAAGGCAAAACCATGCATACTCACCCATCGGCTGACTCTTACACCAATTGCACAAATCTTTCTAACAGTAGGTTTATCAATATCTAACCAAACACCGGTAGCACCATCAAGTCGATGACCTTCCAAACCATAGTCAGCAATACAATTGATTACGGCTTGTTCCAAATTCTCGATATAGCTCTTTATGCCCATATCGTAGGTTTCCAAATTCAAAATGGGATAACCAACAATTTGACCAGGTCCGTGGTAGGTAATATCTCCGCCTCTGTTAATCTTATGAAAAGTAGCATCCTTTGCCTGCAATTGAATCATATCCAGAAGCATATTCTGCTCTTTGCCACTCTTTCCTAAAGTATAAACATGAGGATGTTCACAGAATAAAAGGTAATTATTGCTTAATTTTTTCTCTTCCTGAGGCAAATCAGAATTAGCTTGCTTCGACTTTAATACTTCATCGAACAGCTCCTCCTGATAATCCCAGGCTTCTTTATAATCAATGCTAGCCAAATCGCGAAATACGGTTGCTTTGCTCATTTTTGTTTGTGTTTATTGATTAGAGAATTCTTTATTTCAAAACCTTATTCTTAGCCAGATCTTTAAGGTCAAGTGCTTTAACATGTCGTTCTGCATGGTATGAGGAACGCACCAGAGGTGTACTCTCGCAAAAGGTAAATCCTTTTTCTAATCCAACTGTTTCGTATTTTTTAAAGGTTTCAGGCGTTACATATTCTTCAACAGTTAAATGCTGACGCGAAGGCTGCAAATACTGGCCAATAGTCATCACCTTAACTCCAACAGCTAACAAATCATCCATCACCTGATATATCTCCTCCTCTGTTTCACCTAGACCAAGCATGATACCAGATTTAGCAACGATTCCGGCATCTGCAATTTGCTTTAAAACCTGCAAACTCAAATCATATTTAGCACGGCTACGAACCTCCGGGCTTAATCTACGAACAGTTTCCAAATTGTGAGAAATCACTTCTGGCTTTTCATCGATGACTCTCTGAACATCTTCCTTTTTCCCATTAAAATCAGGAATTAAAACTTCAAGAGTCGTATTCGGATTATCTTTTCTGATAGATCTGATAGTTTCAGCCCAAATACCTGATCCTCCATCTTCAAGATCATCACGATCTACCGAAGTGATTACTGCATGCTTAAGCTTCATCAACTTAATCGACTTAGCCAAACGTCTTGGTTCTTTCCAATCAGCTTCAAGTGGCTTACCTGTTTTTACATTACAAAATTTACAAGCCCGGGTACAAATATTTCCCAAAATCATAAAGGTTGCCGTACCATTTCCCCAACATTCTCCAACATTCGGGCATTTTCCACTGGAACAAATGGTATGCAAACCATGATCGCGAACAATACCATTCACATATGAGTAATCATCGCCCTTTGGCAGCTGTATCTTCAACCAATCTGGTTTTCTCTTTATATTCATTTTTTTTAATATTTACTTCATTTCAAATTCAGATCCAATTATTGATCCACAGACAACAATTTCCTATAAACTGCTTGACGGAAAATCTTATCTGATCATTAACTTAGACCTGCCGTTTCAAAACTCAATTCCAAGAACTTAGTCAGGATCACCCCTGATCTGCAAATTTATATCTTTGGGTCAAAAGAAGCACAGGAATTATAAAAAATAATGATCTGCTCTCTGACAGATAAAAAAAACTTTATTTTTAAAGATTCTAAATACTGACTTATTTTCGGCAATATTAAGAAATAAATCGCTGATTTCCTCTTAACTAAAGCTATAGCTTTTAATAATTTGCACATATTATTATATCTTTGCATCCAAATTAATATTATTAGATTAGAGATGAATACGTTAGAACTTAGTGAGCAAGAAGTTATTAGAAGAAATTCCCTGAAAGAACTTCAGGCTTTAGGAATTGATCCATTCCCTGCTGCCGAGTACAAGGTAAACGTGTATAGCGACGAAATTCTTGAGAATTTCGATCCTGAGGCGAATAATTATCAGGAAGTAGTCCTTGCAGGTAGAATCATGAGCCGCCGAATTATGGGGAAGGCTTCTTTTATTGAACTTCAAGATGCGAATGGCCGTATACAGGTTTATATCAGCCGTGACGACATTTGCCCAGATGAAGATAAAACTCTTTACAACACAGTATTCAAAAAACTTTTGGATATCGGTGACTTCGTAGGAATTAAGGGATACGTATTTAAAACTAAGGTGGGCGAAACTTCGGTCCACACCTCTGAATTAACAGTTCTATCAAAATCAATACGTCCACTTCCTATCGTAAAGGAAAAAGACGGAAAAGTATACGATGCTTTTACTGATCCTGAGTTACGTTACCGTCAGCGTTACGTTGATTTGGTTGTTAACCCTAAAGTAAAAGATACATTTATCAAGCGTACTCAAATCATCAACTCAATGCGTGAGCTATTCAACAGCAAGGGTTATCTTGAGGTTGAGACGCCAATCCTACAGGCTATTCCTGGTGGAGCAGCTGCTCGTCCATTCGAAACACATCACAATGCATTGGATATTCCTTTGTATATGCGTATTGCAAATGAGCTTTACCTTAAACGTTTGATCGTTGGTGGTTTCGATGGTGTTTATGAGTTTGCAAAGGACTTCCGTAACGAAGGAATGGACCGTACTCACAATCCGGAATTTACTGTCATGGAAATTTATGTGGCCTATAAAGACTACAACTGGATGATGGATTTTACTGAGGAGATGATTGAGAAAGTTGCTCTTGACCTTCACGGTAAAACCAAACTTGGATTAGGCGATCAGGAAATTGACTTCAAACGTCCTTTCAAGCGTATTTCAATGACTGATTCTATCAAAGACTTTACTGGATTTGATATTACCGGAAAATCAACTGAAGAACTTCGCGCTTTCTGTACTGAAATTGGTATTGAAGTAGACGAAAGTTTCGGTAAGGGTAAGCTAATTGATGAGATTTTCGGTGAGAAATGTGAAGGAAACTATATTCAACCAACTTTCATTACTGATTACCCAGTTGAGATGTCTCCATTGTGTAAAAAACATCGCGAGAATCCAGAATTGACCGAGCGTTTCGAGTTAATGGTTAATGGTAAAGAAGTTTGTAATGCATACTCTGAGCTTAACGATCCTATCGACCAATTAGAGCGTTTCCAAGAGCAACTTAAATTAGGTGCTGATGGTGATGACGAAGCTATGTTTATCGATATGGACTTTGTTCGTGCACTTGAATATGGTATGCCTCCTACATCAGGTATGGGTATTGGTATCGATCGTTTAACTATGTTGATGACCGATTCTCATTCTATACAAGATGTTTTATTCTTCCCTCAAATGCGACCTGAGAAAAAAGCCGCTTTAGACGGGGATGAAAAATTCATGGAGTTAGGTATTGCTAAGGAATGGGTAGAGGTCATTCGTAAAGCGGGATACCAAACTATTTCTGCTATTAAAGATGTTAAGTCTACTAAATTCCACCAGGAAATTTGCGGAATTAACAAAAAGAATAAAATGGGATTAACCAACCCAAGCCAGGATGAAGTTGCTGGCTGGTTGGCATAAATTTCAAATTGTATTAAATTAACAGGAGCTTGAAATTACTCAAGCTCCCCTGTTAATTTTATCGGGACACTAAAACGTTCAAACAACCCTCGATACAGTTAGCTTACAATAGCTGCCTGCTTCAAGGAACGATCATGTATTCAAGGTTAAATAGTACAAATTAAACACTTGTATTTCCAACTGTCACCATCACCTTGAAATTGCTTACAAGATAGATCTTAGATATTTGCAAGATACTATTGAGAACCAAAACCTATCAAATGAACGAATCTTCTAAAATAGCCATCATTGGTGGAGGAAGTTGGGCGACAGCCATCGCAAAAATCCTTAGGGAAAATGATGTTGAGCTCAACTGGTATATGAGAAATGCAGATACCAGCAAACAATTCAAAGAATTAGGACATAATCCACGCTACCTGACTGATGTCGAATTCAATATCGACAAGATTCGTTTCTACAACGATATCAATCAAATTGTTGAAGATTCTGATATTATCATATTCGCTATACCATCCGCATTTCTGAAAAATGCATTAAAGCAACTTACAGTAGGCCTCGAAAATAAATTCATTGTTTCAGCTATTAAGGGGATTGTTCCCGACGAAAACATGATTATTGGAGATTTCTTCCACGAAAAATACCAGGTTCCAACTGACAATATTGGTGTTATTTCAGGACCTTGTCATGCCGAAGAGGTGGCCATGGAACGTCTTTCATATCTGACAATTTCTAGTCAGGACACTATAAAAGCGCGTTTCTTAGCTCTAAAACTCGAGTGTTCTTATATCATGACGACAATTTCCGACGATATTTACGGTACCGAGTATGCAGCAGTCCTTAAAAATGTATTTGCAATAGCAGCGGGTATTTGTCACGGCTTACGCTACGGCGATAATTTTCAATCGGTATTAATTTCGAATGCCATTCAGGAAATTAAACGTTTTGTTGACACAGTACACCCAATTACCCGAGACATTAAGAGTTCGGCATATTTAGGCGACCTGTTGGTGACTTGCTATTCCCAATTTAGCCGTAACAGAACCTTTGGAACCATGATTGGGAAAGGTTATACGGTAAAAACAGCACAACTTGAAATGCACATGATTGCAGAAGGTTATTATGCTGTAAAATGTATTAAAGAGATCAACGAAAAGTATAATGTACACATGCCAATCACAATGGCTGTTTACAACATTCTTTATGAACGCATATCTCCAACCATCGAAATTAAACTTTTGACTGAAGAGTTACGATAAAGAATCATCAAAAAACATCAAATCAATTATTATAAATCTACTTTTCCAAGCGGAATTTTGAGGGGGATGAAGCTAATAAAAGAGTAGAAACTTAATTTCAAGAACATGGAACACATCAAATTAAGTGTCGAAAAAACCTTAAGCTTCTTAAGCAGAGAGGAAATCTTCAAGTACAAAGAAGAAAGTAAAAAGCATTTAACTGCCCTTCATGAAGGAACGGGTAAAGGCAATGATTATACTGGATGGGTTGAATTGCCATCACAAATTACTGCCGAAGAATTGAACGATATTGCGGCGACTGCTAAAAACTTAAAGGAAAGAGTTGAAGTCTTAGTCGTTATAGGTATCGGCGGTTCGTATTTGGGAGCAAAAGCGGTAAACGATGCTTTGGCTAACAACTTCGATATGCTACAAGCTGACAACGAAAACCCATTGGTACTGTATGCAGGTCAAAATATCAGCGAAGACTACCTATACGAACTCATGGAGATTCTTGAGAATGTTGAATTTGGAATCTGTGTAATCTCTAAATCAGGTACCACAACCGAACCAGCTCTTGCATTCCGTTTGCTTAAGGAATTACTTGAAGAAGGTGTTGGCAAAGAAGAAGCTAAAGAAAGAATTGTTGCTATTACTGACGAATCGAAAGGTGCTTTACGTACTTTGGCTGACCAGGAAGGATACAAAACTTTTGTGATTCCTGACAATGTTGGTGGTCGTTTTTCTGTTCTAACTCCGGTAGGTTTACTTCCTATTGCTGTAGCGGGTCACGATATCACAAAATTGGTTGAAGGTGCTAAATCGATGCAAGAATTCACTGTCGCAACAGAATTTGAAGAGAATCCTGCTCTACTTTATGCTGCAACCCGAAATGCTCTTTACTCAAAAGGAAAAGAGATTGAGATTTTAGCGAACTACAATCCAAAACTTCACAATGTAGCTGAATGGTGGAAACAACTTTACGGCGAAAGTGAAGGAAAAGAGAATAAAGGTATTTTCCCTGCCAGCGTTGATTTCACCAGCGACTTACACTCAATGGGACAGTACATTCAGGAAGGAAAGCGTAACATTTTCGAAACGGTAGTATCTATTGCTAAGCCGAATCATAAAGTTGTGATTCCTGAAGACAAGGACAACCTTGACAAACTGAATTTCCTTGCAGGTAAAAGAATTGATGAAGTGAATAAAATGGCTGAATTGGGTACTCAGCTGGCTCACGTTGACGGTGGTGTGCCTAACCTTAGAATTGAACTGCCTCAACTGAACGAATTCTATATTGGAGAATTGCTTTATTTCTTCGAGATAGCTTGTGGTGTGAGTGGTTACATTCTTGATGTAAACCCATTCGATCAACCAGGAGTTGAAGCCTACAAGAGCAACATGTTTGCCTTGTTGGAGAAACCAGGTTTCGAAGAAGAGACAAAAAAGATTAAGGAAAGACTTTAAAAGTCGATTCATCCATACGACAATGGCTATCTCGAAAGGGATAGCCATTTTTTTTATTGTAAGAGCAGATTCAATTTTTTAAAAAAGTCTTATTCAACTTTAATTTTATTCTTTTTCACCTTTAAAATTCGGATTTTCTTTCCGGAAAATTGCCCCATAAAAAAAGCAAAAAGCATAAATGGATAGGTATATATCTCATACCCAACTTCGAAAAAATGTCGGAATAAAATAACAAAAGGGATTGGCAAATGAATAGCTACAAACCATTTTACTGAATATTTTTTGAATCCTTGACGAACATAACCGAAGGGCACATTCACCAGGTAAGTAGCAAGCATTGCAAATAATAAATTTATCTCCATATACATGCAAGATAACAATAGATATTAAATTTGAAAATTCATGCTTCGAAACATGAGATGAGAAATCGCCATCAAAACGAATAAATCCGGTTTAAGAAGACCCTATAATTTAAATCGCATAATGGAATTATTATAGAAAACTTAAATACATTTACCCTGCACTCAAATCCTGATCCATGAAACTCTCAAAACAACTAAAAGGCACCTTAATAGCCCTTTTGGCAACTCTTACATTTTCGAATGTATACATCTTCAGCAAAATGGCTATGCGAGATATTACTTTAGCGAGTTTTGGAGTATTATGGTTTGGTATTGCGTTAATGTGGAACACCCTTTACAATAGGTATAAAAAAAAACCTGTTTCTTTTAAAGCATTGCCTAAAACATCGAAAAGAACATTGCTTTTAATCGCCTGTTCTGAGTTAATTGCCACATCAGCATTCTTTATAGCCATTCAACTCACACCTAACCCGACTATTGTCTCTTTTTTGGCTAATACCAGCCCTGTGTTTGTCGTTATACTGGGTTTCTTTTTTCTTAAAGAGCGGTTTTCATACCCTGAAATTTCAGGAATAGTTTTAACACTTATCGGCGTAAGCTTAATTAATTATACCGAGTCCGGATTTCAACTGAGGGAACTGAATAGTCCCGGAAGTTTGGCAACTTTTATATTTGCTCTTTTTTATGGAATTAGCCTTGTATTGGCAAAATCAGAGATCAGAACGCTTCCTTCATCAATGATCACACTCTACCGTAATGTGGCCTTATGGTTGGGGTTTATACTATATAATCTGTACCTGTTTGAGCTTCCTAATTACAGCCAGGAATCACTGCTTTATATTTTTATCGGGTCATTATTTGGTCCTTTTCTGGGAACCATTCTTACCTTTTCTGCGCTCAATCATCTAGAAGCTTCAAAAGTTACGTTGATTATTACCAGTAGGAGTTTCTTTATCATATTGGGGACCTTTATATTCATGGGCATACTCCCAAGCCAAAATCAGTTTATTGGCGGACTATTTACTATCATTGGAATTATTGTGATTTCGCTCGCTGGAATGAGAAAGGTAAAATAAACAATTAACCATTCGCGGAAATCAACTGTAACTTCTCCTTATCATTAATAATAATAATGGGGCCATCGAGACTTATAATCCCTTCATTTGAAAATTCTTTCAGAATACGGACAACATTCTCTTTAGCCATTCCTGTGAATTCCCCTAACTCCTGCCTTGACAGTATAGGAGCAAACTCATCGGCATGAAACACCTCATCGGCGAGCGTTAATAAGCCTTCAGCCATTCGTCCCGGCATTTTCTTCTGAACCAGACTCATCATTTTATAGAAAGTCCGCAATGACTTAGTACTAACATCTTTTAAATAACCGTCGGCAAAAAGGGTGTTTTTCTGAACATAGGACTTAATCAAGTTCATATCAATAAAACAAGCAGTAACATCGGTAAGGGCAACCACACTATAATGATGAGTGGAATCAACATAGGCACCTGGCCCTGCTAATAAACGTCCGGGCTTAGCCAGGCCAAGAATTATTTTTTTCCCATCGAAGCCTTCCAGATAAATTTTAGCGATGCCTGAAGAAAGGAAAACTGCATTAGATATTGGTGAACCTGCTTTGAAAATCGTTTCACCGGCAGAGAAATTAGACTGAAACCGACTCTTACTCATTTCTTTCATTTCAGCAGAGGTCAAATTCTTGAAATTTGGCCATGCATGAGGGCAAGAACCACAACAAACATCTATTCCTTTTCCAAACATAACTGTGTTTTAAATGAAAACTCAAAGTCTAATATAGTGATAAATATCAATTCAAACTACAATCTACATCCATTATTTTTATATTAAGTATCAATATTGCAATAGATTACTGTCATTTACCAAAATGTGTTTTTATGTTTTTCAATCAGTAGATTTATGAAATAAATTCTTTAATCCCCTATCTTATGAAACGACAAAAACTAAAATTTTGGCTCCTCTTTTTAGCTGCAGGAGCAATATTCGCCGCTTGTGAAGGTCCAGCAGGGATCACAGGTTTGAACGGTGCTGATGGTGCTCCTGGTGCTGATGGTTCAGATGGTACTGATGGTGTAGATGGCAACTCAACTTGTTTACAATGCCACACTTCGACAAACATGGATAATAAAGAGACTCAGTATGAACTCTCAACTCATGGCATGAGTGGCATCATGTACAACGGTGACCCAGTTTATATCTACGCTGGTCGAGGTGATAACAGGAAATCATGCGCCCCTTGTCATACTCACGAAGGTTTTGTTGAAGTACAATTTACTGGTAGAGATACATTAACTGCAAGTCTTGCTGCACCAACTAGAATTGAATGTAAAACATGCCACGCTGATCACTTAACTTTCGATCAGGAAAATGATGGCGTAGATTACGCTTTACGTACAACTGAAGCGGTAACTGTACCATTGCTGGATGGAACTACTCAAGTGATAGACTTTAACTCAAATTCTAATCTGTGTGCGAGTTGTCACAAGCCACGTGCAATAAATCCAATTCTCGTTGCAGATGCAGAAGGAAATTACACTGTTCCTAGTGTACGTTTTGGTCCTCATCATGGTCCTCAAGCAAGTGTTTTAGAAGGCATCAATGGCTATGAATTCCCTGGTATTTCAGGATTAGAACCATATCCAACATCTGGTGATGGTGCACATAGAAAAGCAGGATGTACAGCTTGTCATATGGAAGAGTTCAGTAATCAATCAGGAGGTCATGCATTCTTTCCTAATAAGGCAAATTGTACGACATGTCACTCTGTCACTGATGATTTCGACTACAATGGAACCAAAGCTGAAATCGAAGCTTTATTTGAAGAATTAGGCGCATTGCTTTTAGCTAAAGGAATGATAACAGAAACTGGAGCTACTATTGAGGATGCAATATATCCAATTGATGATGCTGGTGCACTTTTCAATTATCGTACTATATTGGAAGATAGAAGTATGGGTATTCATAATCCTGAATACGTGAAAGCTCTATTGGAAAATTCTATCACAGTAATAGAGTAAAAAAAAACAATCATATTAAAATGAAATAAAGATTAGTTAGAAGTTGTTTAATTTAATATTGAACAACTTCTTTACTGATAAAATTGAATGTTTTCTTCCTTATTTTGAAAATATATTAGAAAACAAAGTATTTACCGAAATTGAGATGGCAAGATTATTGTAATATCCAATACAAAAGGCATCTCATTTCACTTATTAAAATAATAATCATATGAAAAGATATATCAAAGTACTCGCTTTCCTTTTCATGATTGGATTAGTTGCCTGTGAATACGATTACATCGTTGAACCTGAAATAGTAATAACACCGAATCCTGATGATCCGATCAGTTTTTCAACACAGGTCGAACCTATCTTTCAAAGTAAGTGCATAGGCTGTCACAACACCAAAACGCCTATTTTAGTAACAGGTTCTGCCTTTGCCAATCTGACTAACGGAGGCTTCATCAACACAGCCAATCCAGAGGAAAGTAAAGTCTACATAAAATCAACAGACGGTCATGGTCAGAATATGAGTTCACAAGAACGTCTCCTATTATTAACTTGGATTACTGAAGGAGCTAAGGATAACTAATCAAATACTTGCAATTATGAGAAACAAAATATTTACATTATCATGCCTGCTTGTTTTTGCTTTTGGGAGCGTTCTAGCTCAGGAGACTGAAACCGAGAAGGCTATAGACAAGCCAGTAAGATCACCATTCGAAAGCGGTTATTTGATCGATAATCAAACAACAGTTATTCAACCGGTGAACACTTTAGAATTTGCGATTCAACACAAATTCGGATCATTCGAAAACGGAAGCTCTGATCTTTTTGGATTATATGCAGCAGGTGCAAACATTCGCTTAGGATTAAACTACGTGGTAGCCAATAATGTTCAGGTTGGTATCGGAGTTACCAAAGAAAGGATGACTACCGATTTTAATGCAAAATGGACCATTCTTGAGCAAACAAGAAACAACACGGTTCCTCTTGCACTGGCTCTTTACGGGAATATCGCAATTGATGGTCGGGATAAAGATCAACTTAATCCTTTTGACGAATCACAAACTGAATACGAATTCTCGAACCGCTTGTCTTCTTTTGCTCAGGTGATAGTCGGCCGAAAAATATCAGATGTAGTTAGTTTGCAGGCTGGTGTTAGCTTTTCCCACTACAATTTGATCGATTACGGAAACTATCACGATAAAGTTGGTGTGCACCTGAATGGCCGATTTAAAGTAACGCCACAGGGTTCAATCATTTTTAATTTTGATGCGCCTTTAGATCTGGATTATCTGGATTCAGCGAAAAACTACAATAATCCTGAGCCTAATTTCTCATTGGGTTATGAAATTTCGACCAGCACGCATGCTTTCCAAATTTATGCGGGTAACTCGAATGGTTTAATCCAACAGGATATCATGGTGAATAATACGACTAATGTACTGAATGACGGTTTTATCAACATAAAAAAATACATGATTGGCTTTACAATCACAAGGTTGTGGAACTTTTAATCACTAAAACTCTCAGTTATGAAAACTTACAAAAAATTATTCCTTGGCTTATCTTTTGTATTTGCCGGAATTCTATTTATGGCTTTTACTTTACCACAGGATAAAAAAATGGGAGGCCCATGGGAGATTCCTGCGAAGTACAAAACCATGAAAAACACGTTTAAAGATGATGCCTCTTTATTAAAAGTTGGTAAAATGCTTTTTTCCAAGCATTGCAAGTCGTGCCATGGTGGTAAAGGCGAAGCTAACGGTCCTAAAGCTAAAAGTATGAAAACAGGAATCCGTTCTTTTAAAGATGCTGAATTCCAAGCACAATCTGATGGTGTGCTTTACTATCAATCCTTTATCGGACGTGACGAAATGCCAAATTACGAAAAAAAGATCGCGGACGAGGAAGATAGATGGGCTGTCATCAATTATATCAGAACATTGAAATAAGATTATCAATCCTAATAAATTCCTGAAGTGCTCTGTATTTCAGGAATTTTAATTTACACCCTACCCCATGATTATTCATCCCCAAAGGATATCTATACTCATATTGTTTTTAGCTTCATTTTCGCTGAACATAAAAGCTGACAATGAATGTATACGATGCCATACCAATCAAATACATACCATTTACAACGACTGGACAGAGCGAAATGAAAAACGCCTGATGAACCCGTATTACGTTTTAGATTCAGTTAGGATTAAAACAAGTGTTCATGGAACTTTCGCTTGTGTTGACTGCCATTCTTCAGATTACGAGACCTATCCGCATTTGGGAGAATTGAAACTGGAACCCCTTTCAACTTGTATCGATTGCCATGGTGGTGACGAAAATTTTGCAGATTATCAATTTGAAAAAATTGAAGAAGAATTCAATAAAAGTACACATTCGCGTGTATTAGGGGAATTGTTTACTTGCTCGAAATGTCACAATCAACATTATTATCAGGCCAAAGCGCGCACCAGCGAAAACGTGAAAGATATTGTCAAATTCAGTAATGAGATGTGCGTATCCTGTCATGATTATTCGCAGCAATATCAATTAGTATCGGAAGGGAAAAATCCAAAACTCACTGAGACGCACAACTGGCTACCCAATCAAGAATTACATTTCGAGAATGTACGTTGTATCGAGTGTCATACTCAAATTGTCGATTCCCTAATGGTTTCACACAACATACTTCCTAAAGAACAAGCGCTTAAACTATGTGTGGAATGCCATACAGCCAATTCCCATCTGAATGCCTCATTATACAAGTATCAAAACATCCAGGCAAGAAGAGGTAAAGGAAAAGTAGGCATCATTCTAGCAAACGAATCCTATGTAATTGGAGCCTATCAGAATGATATCTTAAACCTCTTGAGTATGCTTATTCTCATAGCTGTAGTTACAGGAGTTATTGTACATAGTTTTTTCAGGATTATTAAAAAATAGATTTTATGGCTACAGAAGGAAAAATATACCTATACCCCGTTTGGTTACGCATTTGGCACGGACTAAATGCCTTAGGCATTCTTGTTTTAATATACACAGGCTTAAACATGCAGTTTGCAAAACCTGGATTTGAATTAATTCGTTTCGATTTAGCGGTTACACTTCATAACTTCGCCGGAGTGGTCGTTTCAATCAGTTACCTGATGTTTTTCATTGGCAATCTTACAACAACAAATCGAAAATATTACCGGATTAAACCCAAAGGATTACGTAAACGCTTACTAAAACAATTACGTTTTTACGTTTACGGGATGTTTAAGAATGAAGAAGCACCTTATCCGATTTCAGAGAAAAGAAAATTCAATCCTATTCAGAAATACACTTATGTTGGGGTGATGTACTTATTCATGCCCGTCATTATCGTAACGGGTGTTGCCTTATTATTTCCTGAGCTGATTATTGAAGAGGTTTACAATACCAGTGGCATATTTCTTACAGCTCTGCTTCATGCCATCGTCGGTTTTCTAATTTCTATTTTCCTTATTATCCATTTGTATTTTGCCACAATAGGGAAAAAACCTGCAAGTAATTTTATCAGCATTGTAACTGGCTGGCATTAATCCAATAAGTAGGGACAAGCCATAATTTAATACTTCGGCACAGAACCACGTGCCGGGGTTCAATGGCTCAAAGTGATTTTAAAGGGCGAAAACCTCCCAAATATATCGGGAGGATAACTTAAATCTGAAACCGATGAAACTCCCCAATTCTGCCAGAAACTGGTTATCCCTTCTTGGAGCAGGAATTGCTGCAATGAACCTTTTTATTATTGGATTTTTACTTGCCCTCTCCTTCTTTTACAATCTGGGAAGCTCCTATGTAGGGCTGTTCATCTACATCATACTCCCCATGTTTTTTGTCGGTGGTTTAATCATGATCCCCATCGGGATGATTAGAACAAACCGGAAATTAAAACGTCATCTACTTCCTGAGGATAAACTGGATTGGCCTAAAGTCGATTTTAATGATCCCAAAGTAAGAAATGTCGGTTTTATTTTTTCGATCGGAACTGTTTTTATAATGATCATCTCATCTGTTGGGAGCTACCATGCTTTTCACTACACCGAATCGGTTGAGTTTTGTGGCATGCTATGCCATCAGGTTATGGCTCCGGAACACACAGCCTATCACCAGTCGTCTCACGAGCGAGTTAAATGCGTCGATTGCCATGTAGGAACAGGCTCTGGATGGTACATGAGAAGTAAGCTCTCCGGTTTGTATCAGGTCTATTCTGTTATGGCAAAAAAATACCCAAAACCCATTGCTACCCCTATTGAAGATTTACGTCCTGCCCGTGAAACTTGTGAACAATGCCATTGGCCGGAAAAATTCTACGACAGCAAATTAAAGAATAAAAAATCTTATCTGGCTGATGAAATAAGCACTGATCATACGATTCAAATGCAAATGAAAACCAGCGCCAGCATTAGTGCAAAAGGTATATCGGAAGGGATTCACTGGCATATAAACCCCGATGTAAAAATCGAATATATTGCTTCATCAAGGAGTCGGGATAAATTACCCTGGGTTAAATACACCAACCTAAAAACGGGTGAAGAACAAGTGTATGTTGAACCTGACAATTTGCTTACTGAACAAGAAATGGATAGTTTGCAAACACGAACAATGGATTGTTTAGATTGCCACAATCGCCCCTCTCATGATTATAAAATTCCTCAAAATTTTATTGATGATTTTATTTCATCAGGGAAAATCTCGCAGAAATTGCCCGATATTAAAATGCTTTCGATGGATATTCTGATACAAGATTACCCAAGCACAGATAGTGCAATGGTTGCTATAAAAAGTCAGGTATTGGAATATTACGATATCATGTATCCTGAACTGTTGGAATCAAATAAAACAGATATTTCAAATGCAATAGCTTCTATACAAGAGGGCTACAAAACAAATATTTTCCCGGAAATGGGCGTAAGCTGGAAAGTCTACCCTAACCATTTGGGTCACCTTGAAAACAATGGTTGTTTCCGATGTCATAACGATAAACACACCACTGCAGAAGGGAAAACTATTTCGAGAGATTGCAATTTATGCCATAATATTATTTCACAAGGAAAAACAAGTGAGATGGAAACCTCTACGCTTCAGGCTCCATTAGAATTTAAACATCCCATTGATGTCGGCAAAGAATGGGAGACCAAGCTTTGCTCTGAATGCCATGCTCAGTTGTATTAAATCACTTAAATCTAAAGGTATAAAGCTAATACCAATAGGTCTTTGCAAAAAACTCTCATGATTAAAAGTATGAGAGTTTTTTGTATTAATTATGAACGTTGGAAAGCTTAATTACTCACTTCAACAATCAAATAATCTTTGAGTTTTAAATCCTTAACCAGATCTTTTGCTTGTGTGCTACGGGTAAATGGCCCCAAACGGTATTTGTAAAGTTCTTTATCTTTTATCTGATGCAGATAAATCATATTTTCAGATAAATTGGAAATCAGTTTGTTTCGAAATATGCCGAATTGAATATAGTAACGGTAGTTGGAAGAAATCGCCAGCACCTTTTCTCTCCCCGAAAGACTATCAATATGAATATGAGTCGAAGGTAAATGAAGTCTTTTAATCTCTTTCTGAAAACTTGCGGCTTCTTCTTCACTAAAAAAACGAGCTAAAGGATAGTGATCGAAGTTTTCAAAAACGACCTGATAGTTTTTAATTTTTGCCTGCACTATAGGCATATCTTTCACAAGTACATCGCTGCCACGCTCCACATGTATCGTATCGCCAGCTTTATAATCGCCGATTTGATATAAAAATCCAACGACAACAAGAGTCACAAACACGATTGAACTCGCAATAATCCGAATCAGGACTTTTTTTTTCCTGACTTCAGACTGCAATCGATCCAACTCATTTAAAAGAGCGTTTATGCGAACACCTGAATTTTCCTTTTCTCCCATCAAAAAACAAATTACAAATTGAGATACTAAAGCCTTCTCTAACTATAAACAGCAGGGCTATTATAATGACTAACGACGATATTGCTATAAATCTTGTGGAGCATAGCGATTAAATAATAAAAGTAATAAAATATTTTTATGATTGATACAAAAAAAAACAAAGGAGCTCCCCGACGAATCGAACAGCTCCATTATTTCTCAATTTAATTCTGATAAATGTCCCCATTAGGGATAAGTCGAATTAAACGTGCTTTAATATATCTTCAAGGTTTTCGAAGCGAGTTTGATAATCTTCCATTGAACGAACGATTACAGCTTTTGCTTCGTCAACACCATAAATGTGGGTAATCTCAGCTTCACTTTCCAAGCCTGGCATATCCTTATATGTCAAGAAATAATGCTTTAGGCGGGTCACAATAACCTCTGGACAATCAGCAATATCTTCATAAGAGCCATAAGTTGCATCATTTTTCAACACAGCGATAATCTTATCATCGGCCTCGTTACCATCAATCATGCGAAAACCTCCAATTGGACGAACCTCGGCAATAATATCACCATGAGTAATTGACTTTTCGGTCAACACACAAATATCTAATGGGTCACCATCTCCTTTGATGTCTTTCTTACCCGATTTTTCGCTACAATACTCCCCTACCAACTTGCCGCAATAGCTTTGAGGTAAGAAACCGTAAAGTGCTGGAATCACATTGGAATACTTTTGAGGGCGGTCGATTTTCAAGTAACCACTCACTTTATCTACCTCGTATTTTACGGTATCAGTCGGCACCATTTCAATAAATGCCATAATCGAATTTGGAGCATCTTCGCCAACATCAATCCCATGCCAGGGATGCGACTTGTAACGTAAACCCATCAAGCGGGCAATAGGATCATTAACTTTGTTTCCCATCAGTCTATTTTTTTCAATTTCAATACTCAGCAGCTATCTGCTCTCAAAATTTGTATAACAAAAGTAAGAAAACAATGGAATAAACAAGACCTCCGGATTTTAATATCTCCATGAAAGTCTTGGGAAGCTTAATAGAACCTTTATCAGGAGGAGCTATCATGGTAAATTAGAGTCTTATCTATAGCATCACTCTCCTTTAATAAATTACTGCGAGCCTCACAAAAGGGCGAGACAAACAGCAGACAAACCACTAATTACTAATTCAAAATCGAAAATCTCTAATTGCAGATCATCACCCTCCCCAACCATCGCGATCGAGACTGCGATACTGTATGGCTTCAGATAAATGTTCGGTTTCGATAATTTCAGAGCCAGCCAAATCGGCGATAGTACGCGAAACTTTTAGGATTCTGTCATATGCACGAGCTGAAAGCCCAACTTTTTCCATGGCAATTTTCAACAAGTTCATACCTTCTTCATTAGGGCGACAATATTTACGTAAAAGTCGAGAACTCATCATGGCATTGCTATGTACTCCTTCTTCAGCTTCAAAACGTTTAGACTGAATCTGACGAGCCACTTCTACCCTTTCTCTAATATGAGACGATTTTTCTGAGAGTCGTACATCGGAAATTTTATCGAAGGAAACAGGAGTTACCTCAACATGAATATCGATTCTATCGAGAAGCGGTCCTGATATGCGACTCAAATATTTTTGAACCATGCCCGGCGGGCATAAACAGTCCTTATCAGGATGATTGTAGAAGCCACAAGGACATGGGTTCATAGAAGAAATCAGCATGGTACTCGCAGGATAATCCACCGTGAACTTAGCACGCGAAATCGTAATGGTTCTATCCTCTAAAGGTTGGCGCATCACTTCAAGTACTGTTCGCTTAAACTCGGGTAATTCATCGAGAAAAAGCACGCCATTATGCGATAAACTTATTTCACCAGGTTGGGGAACTGTACCCCCACCAACTAAAGCGACGTCAGAAATTGTATGATGAGGACTACGAAAAGGGCGCTTGGTCATCAGACCACTCTCCTTTTCGAGCGTACCAGCTACCGAATGAATCTTAGTGGTCTCAAGGGCTTCCTGCAAGCTTAAAGGAGGCAAAATTCCGGGAATACGCTTAGCCAACATGGTTTTTCCAGATCCGGGAGGCCCTATCATGATAATATTATGACCTCCGGCTGCAGCAATCTCTAGAGCTCGCTTCACATTCTCCTGACCTTTAACGTCTGCGAAGTCATGTTCAAAATGATTCAGGTGGGAATAAAATTCAGCACGTGTGTCCACTTCTGTCACCACCAGTTCCGTTTCGCCATTCAAGAAATCGATCAATTCCTTAATATTTTCTATGCCATACACTTTCAGATTATTCACCACAGCTGCTTCCCTGGCATTCTCTTTGGGTAAAATCAGACCTTCAAAACCCTCTTCCCGAGCTCTTATCGCCATAGGCAAAACACCTTTTATGGGCACCAGACTGCCATCAAGAGAAAGTTCACCCATGATGACGTATTTCTGTAAATCGGGACATTTAATTTGCTCGGTAGCTGTCAAAATGCCAATAGCTAAAGGTAAATCGTAAGCCGAACCTTCTTTACGAATATCGGCTGGTGCCATATTGATAATGATTTTTTTGCCTGGAATTTTATAGCCTACCTCTCGCAAGGCTGAGTCAATTCGCTGTTGGCTTTCTTTTACCGCATTATCCGGCAAACCAACCAAACTAAAACGAACACCATTAAAAACATTCACTTCTATTGTGATGGTGGTGGCATGAATACCATACACAGCACTTCCGTAGGTTTTGATGAGCATAGGAGCTTGTTTTAAGTGTATTACAAAATGCAAGGAGTCTTTAAATTAATGATTTATGATGAGTTAAATAAAAATATTTTCACGATTCAGACATTTTAATACAGAAGCCTTCGTCCGAAATCGCATGTAGTAATAGTTTTCAACAGGCTTGTTAATAATTTCAGGATCGAAATAATTCGGAGAGAGAAACATTCTTTCAAAGGAAAGTTTAACTTTAAACTAATTTTAAAAATGAATTAGAGAAATCATGCGCCAATACCTCGAATTGCTAGAGAAGGTTACTCAGGAAGGTAACCAAAAAGGAGACAGAACAGGAACCGGAACCGTTAGTATTTTCGGTCATCAAATGCGATTCGACCTATCGGAGGGGTTTCCCGTACTCACAACCAAAAAACTTCACCTTAAATCGATTATTCACGAACTGCTTTGGTTTTTAAGTGGCGATACCAACGTAAAATATCTTCAGGACAATGGCGTGAAGATATGGAACGAATGGGCCGATGAAAACGGCGACTTAGGTCATGTTTATGGCTACCAATGGCGATCTTGGCCTAAAGCCAACGGCGAACATGTCGATCAGATTTCACAATTGGTAAACGACATTAAAAACAACCCAAACTCACGACGCCTGATTGTGAGTGCCTGGAATGTGGCCGATATCGAGAACATGGCCTTACCTCCATGTCATGCCTTGTTTCAATTTTACGTAGCCGATGGCAAACTATCCTGTCAGCTGTATCAGCGCAGTGCCGATATCTTTTTAGGTGTCCCTTTTAATATTGCCTCTTATGCCCTGCTTACCATGATGATGGCTCAGGTTTGTGGTTTGGAAGCAGGTGATTTTATCCACACTTTGGGCGATGCACACATTTACAACAATCATTTGGAGCAAGTTGAATTGCAACTGAGCCGTGAGCCTAAAAAATTGCCTCAAATGAAAATTAATCCTGATGTAAAGAGCCTATTCGACTTCAAATATGAAGATTTCAGTCTCGAAAACTACGAAGCCGATCCACACATTAAGGGAGCAATATCCGTATAATCTCATATAAATAGTTAAATTGCAGAAAGTTGAACAGAATAAATATCTGGGATTACAGTTCCTTGATTTGAATTTGGGATATGACATCCCGATTTCATTCATTAACTAAGTTATATACTCACTAATACATACCTATTATGCCTCTATCAATCATCGTTGCAGCTTCTCGAAACCAGGTTATTGGGAAAGATAATCAACTGATATGGCGTTTATCTGCCGATTTAAAACGATTCAAGGCTTTAACAACGGGTCATCATATTATTATGGGTCGAAAAACCTTTGAGTCGATTGGAAAACCACTTCCAAACCGTACTTCAATTATTATCACCCGTCAAGCGGATTATACTGCTGAAGGATGCATCGTGGTGAATTCATTGGACGAAGCCCTTTCGAAAGTTAAAGACGATCAGGAAGCGTTTATCATTGGTGGTGGTACTATTTACAAAGAGGCCATTGAAAAAGCTGACAAACTGTATCTGACTCTGGTTCATGGCAAATTTGATGGAGATACATTTTTCCCTGAAGTTGACACAAAGTTGTGGGAAAGCACAAAACGTGAGGACTTTATGCCTGATGCTAAAAATGAACACCCTTATTCTTTTATCGATTTTGATAGAAAATAGAGAATGATTGAACTCAAGGATCTGACTGAAAAACATGTTTCTCCATTTTACGACTGGCTAAATGATAAAGAGAGCATAAAATATTCACTCTCGGCATTTCAGAAAATTAACAGCCCTGGCGAGGTGGATCTTTGGTTCAAGTCTATACTTGAAGATAAAAAGAATTTGAACCTTGGCATTTTCTTAAAAGGAAGTAATCAACTGATTGGATATGCAGGAATTTGTAGCACATCAAACTTAAACAAGTCAGGTGAATACTTTATATTTATCGGAGAAAAGACTTTATGGGGAAAAGGGATTGGCAGCGAAGTAACCAGACAGATTCAAAGAATTGCTTTCTTTGAAAAAGGATTAAACCGTTTGATGCTAACCGTATCCGAACACAATATAGGAGGCGTAAAAGCTTACAAAAAGGCGGGGTTTATTCCTGAGGGAAAACTCAGGCAAGCATGTTTTAGAGATGGCGTTTTCCACGACAAGATCATCATGTCGGTATTGAAAGACGAGTACTTAAAATTAGTAAAATAAAAAGCTTAAGAGCTTGTAAATAAAAAAGTCCGGTGATTAACCGGACTTTTGTTTTATAATGAAATCTACAAATGATATTTCTGCTAGATCGCTCTGAATAAATTAATTTACTAAGCTATTCTCAGATGTTTCATATTGGTTTTCTCCAATTTTGCGGCAGCATATTTAGCATCAATTGTCACCTCTTTTTCGTCAGAAGTAGGCAATTCAAACATTGCATCAATCATGATAGCCTCGCAAATTGAACGCAAACCACGAGCTCCTAATTTGTACTCCAGGGCTTTATCAACAATATACTCCAGGGCACTTTCGTCGAAGGTTAATTCAATATCGTCTATCTTAAACAACTTATTGTATTGCTTGATGATAGAATTTTTAGGTTCAGTTAAAATATTTCTTAGTGCCTCACGATCCAATGGCTCCAAGTAGGTTAAAACAGGGAGACGACCGATAATCTCAGGTATCAAACCAAATGATTTTAAATCCTGAGGTGCAATATATTGTAAGAAGTTTTCCTGATCAATTTTTTCAGTCTCCTTGCTGGCATTAAAACCAACAACAGCTGTATTTAATCGCTGCGCAATTTTACGCTGAATACCATCGAATGCTCCACCACAAATAAAAAGAACATTTTTAGTATTCACAGGTATCATTTTTTGGTCAGGATGCTTACGTCCGCCTTGTGGTGGCACGTTAATAATCGATCCTTCAAGTAATTTTAATAAGCCCTGCTGAACACCTTCACCTGAAACATCACGAGTGATAGAAGGATTGTCACTCTTACGAGCAATCTTATCAATCTCATCGATGAATACAATACCTTTTTCTGCAGCCTCAACATCGTAATCTGAAGCTTGCAACAAACGTGTAAGGATCGATTCGATATCCTCTCCTACGTAGCCTGCTTCAGTTAAAACTGTAGCATCAACAATAGTGAAAGGCACATGAAGCATTTTAGCAATGGTTCTGGCCAAAAGCGTTTTCCCTGTACCGGTTTCACCCACAAGAATGATGTTCGATTTTTCAATCTCAATCTCCTCATCATCATCTTCCTGAAGCAATCTTTTGTAATGGTTGTAAACTGCAACAGACAGATATTTTTTAGCATCTTCCTGTCCGATCACATACTGATCGAGGAAAGTTTTAATCTCGGTTGGTTTCAACAACTGAATGTCTGTCAAATTGAGATCAGAATTACTTTTTGCTTCCTCTTTGATGATCGAGTGAGCCTGATCGATACAACTATCGCAAATGTGTCCGCTGATCCCCGCAATTAAAAGATTAGTATCTTTTTTATCTCGCCCACAAAATGAACATTTATCCATAATCAAATATAGTCTTTTAGTTTGTCGATGTCAGATTCAGAACATCATTAAACCAAGTTGTTTACAATTAATAAGTCATCGCATTTTAAAACACGAAACCTGTAATATTAGAAATGCAAAGTTAAGCATTTTAAGCTTAACTCTGCATCCCTTAAATTTTTATGACTTTTTATGTCTTATTTCTTAGGCTCTCTCAACAAAACATCGTCAATCATACCATATTCCTTGGCTTCATATGCAGTCATCCAATAATCACGATCAGAATTTTTCTCAACCTTTTCGAAAGGCATACCTGAATGATCTGAAATAATGGTGTAAAGCTCCTTCTTTAATTTTAAAATTTCACGAGCTGTAATTTCAATGTCAGAAGCCTGACCTTGAGCACCACCCATTGGCTGGTGAATCATCACACGAGAATGTTTCAAAGCTGAACGCTTTCCTTTTTCTCCTGCAGTTAATAAAACAGCACCCATCGAAGCAGCCATACCGGTACAGATCGTAGCGATATCGCAATTGATGTATTGCATAGTATCATAAATACCCAATCCGGCATGTACCGAACCACCTGGGGTGTTAAAATAGATCTGAATATCCTTATTGGGTTCTGTTGATTCCAGGAATAACAACTGTGCCATAATAATATTGGCTACATAGTCGTCGATAGGCACACCCAAAAAGATGATTCTATCCATCATCAAACGCGAAAACACGTCCATAGAAGCAACATTCAACTGACGTTCCTCAATAATTGTAGGAGAAATGTACGAGTTGCTTATAGAGGTATATTTATCTAAAGAAAGACTACTAATCCCTCTATGCTGAGTCGCAAATTTTTTAAATTCGTCTTGTGGTATCATAGGATGAATGAATTTTATATATGCCCTGGTTGGCTGTTTGCCTTCCAAAACGTAAGACTATTGTTGATGTACAATTACAACATTTAAGTTTAGCTAAAATAGCTAAAAAAAATGCTTTTATAAACATCGGTTAACCAAAATACAGAATAAAAAAACAACCACGCCCCAAAAAGAGCGTGGTTGCATATTTATTTATTCTATAAATGTTTATTCAAACATTTTATTGAATTCTTCAGTAGAAACCTCTTTGTCTTCTACCTTAATTGTATTTTTAAGGTATTCAACAACTTTGTCGTCTGCTTTACGATCCCAGATTTTTCTAGCCTCGTCTTTATTCTCAAGCATTTGTTTCGCATAGTTAGCTAGGTACTCTTCTGGAACTTCCATCATACCATACTGCTGGAATTGCATTAAAGCTTGTTTCTTAGCAAATTCAAGAACTTCTTCTTCATTTACTTTAAGATCGTTATCCTTAACCAATTTATCTTTGATCAACTGCCATCTGATATCATCAGAATAGTTTTCGAAATCGCTTTCTACTTGCTCTGCAGTCATTTCTTTGTTTGTAGCGATAATCCAACGCTTTAAGAAAGCCATTGGAAGTTCAATTTTAGCTTTCTTAACCAACTTCTCTTTCGCATCGATCAAGAATTTGTAGTCGCTATCGTTAACCAATTGAGCCTCGATATCAGCTTTAATCTGGTTTTTGAATTCTTCTTCAGAAGCAATTTTTCCTTCACCAAATGCTTTATCGAATAACTCCTGGTTCATTTCAGCAGGAATAAACTTAGAGATATTAGTAATTGTATATTGGAAATCAGACTCTAGAGTTTCAGCAAGCTCAGGAGCAATACCCAACATAGAAGCTAAATCAGTTCTGTTAGGGAAAGCCTTAGCAGGATTGAAAGTAATGATCTGGTTTACGTTAGCACCTACGAATTTTGCTTTAGACTCTTCGTCTTTCATATATTCCAATGAAATAGCAACATCTTCGCTTACGATACCACCTTCAACAAGATTACCTTCAGCGTCAAGTTGAGCGAAGTTACCCTTAAGGATTTCTTTGTCTTCAACAACATCAGCTTCTTCGTTAGAACCAAAACGACGAGCGTGCATTTCTACACCATTCTGAATCATTTTCTCATCAACAGCAATTTTAAAGAAGTTGATTTTATCTCTCTTGCTTAGGTTAAGCGTATATTCTGGAGCCATTGCAATATCGAATACGAATTCGAATTCAGTGTCTTTTTCCCAGTTAATATCCTTTTGCTCAGTCTCGTTTGGTAGAGGCTCACCTAAGATATCCAACTTGTTTTCTTCGATATACTTGTATAGCTCTTGACCAAGAATTTTATTTACTTCATCAGCTAAAACAGGAGTACCATACATTTTTTTAATCAAACCCATTGGCACTTTACCAGGACGGAAACCATCAATACTTGCTTTTCTACGATGGTCCTTAAGCACAGAGTCAACTTGACTCACATAATCTTCCTTTACTAACTGTAATTTTATTACAGCATTCAAATCATCAGTGTTGGTTCTTGTGATGTTCATTTTTCAGCTATTAGAATGATAAAACCTTTGTAATTGCAAAAAACCGCCTCAAGCTTGATGTATTAACATCTTCAGCAGGGCGGTTTAAGGTTATTTTCTGTAGTGCGGATGAAGGGACTCGAACCCCCACGCCTTACGGCACTAGATCCTAAGTCTAGCGCGGCTACCAATTACGCCACATCCGCGGGTTAATTGCGGTGCAAATATAAACGTCTTTTTTTATTTGGCAATAGCATTTCTGAAAAAAATCAGAAGTTTTTCGATATTTTTTTATTCCAGGCTAAAAAGCCGATCTATATCAAAATTACCCCTTAAAAAAATAAGACGTTGTGATGCTCATTGTCAACGAATTAAAACAAGCATCTATTATTAACCTCAAAAAAACAGGTTTTGTTATTTTTTTTATTTTGGTTGTCTTAACTCAAAATTTTTACCCAAATAAACCCGACGCACATCTTCATCTTCAGCCAATTCTTCAGCTGTTCCCGATTTTAAGATATTTCCTTCGAATAATAAATAGGCTCTCTCGGTAATCGAAAGTGTCTCCTGAACATTGTGGTCAGTAATCAGAATCCCAATGTTCTTATCCTTAAGCGTACGTACAATATCCTGAATATCTTCAACAGCAATAGGGTCTACGCCGGCAAAAGGCTCATCCAAAAGAATAAACTTAGGCTTTATAGATAAGGCTCTGGCAATTTCTGTTCTTCGACGTTCACCTCCGGAGAGTTGAATACCTAAACTCTTTCGAATTTTCTGAAGACTGAACTCATCCAACATTTCTTCCAATCGTTGAGCCTGATATTCCTTCGTGAAATCAGACATCTGCAACACGGCTTTAATATTGTCTTCAACACTCAACTTTCGAAATACTGAGGCCTCTTGTGCCAAATACCCCACCCCCATTTGGGCTCTACGGTAAACAGGCTCCTTTGTAATCTCTCTCTCGTCCAGGTATATTTTCCCCCCATTGGGCTGAATCAATCCCACTATCATATAGAACGATGTTGTTTTCCCGGCACCATTGGGGCCTAGTAATCCAACAATCTCACCTTGTTTCACTTCAACCGAAACGCCTTTTACAACGGTACGGTTCTTATATTTTTTTACTAAATTTTCAGCTCTTAAAATCATAAGAATTCTTTAGGTTTTGTCCCCGAATTGTGCAAATATATGAAACTGTTGGGAATAGTTTATGAGTGATTAGTTAATATATCTTATAGAGCTGGTCAAATTTAAAATCACACTCCCTATCTAAGACAGATTAAACCCGAATCAGATAAAACTGTGTACATTAATAATATTACACACATCCATTTAAAAAGTCATCTGGAACATGGCACGAATCCCGAATTCCTGGAAATCCTGAGAAGGATTAGGCTCCAAATGGTTCAATCTCCACATGGCATCTACACGGAAAAATTTAAAGATATTCTCAACACCAACACTGGCTTCGAAATATGGATCTTTCACATCCGATAAGCCTTCAGGAAAATACATGGCCGCCTTAGTATTTTCCAGGGAGCCATTATTCTTGTCAGATAAGGTTCCCCACAAGCCTTTGGCAGAAGCCACAGCACGCCATTTAAGCCTCTTAAACAAAGGAATATGATTCAATATAAACCCATGAAAATGATGCTCAATTGACAAACTCACGTACTGGTCACTGACAAACTCATAGTAGTTCATCATATTAAAAGCGTACGGATCGAAAGCATAAGTCTCATTCCCCTCATGCAAAGACAATAAAGGATAGGGCACCTCACCAAACAATTTCGCAGCTGTTGCCAAATAGGTTAACTTACCAAAAGGGTGCAAGTCTAAGGTATGCTCCACACTCAGGTCAGCCTTGTAATATTCATACTCAGAGCCAAACAAACCCTTCATTCCCATTGTCAAATAGAGATTTACAATAGGAACGGGGCCTCCCAAATGTATTCTTTCAAACTCGCCCATAATCACCTTCTCATTTCTGGTCCAGCGGGTTCTGAATTCAATCTCAGAAGATTTGATGCCTGACACAGGCACATCTCCATTGGGCGATACAAAAGGAACGTATTGGGTAGGTGTGATATCCCGATAACGGAATTTTACGGTATTCATAAAACCCTGAAACCACTCTTTCTCATAGTGAGTTTCAAACTGATTAAGCATGGTGAGCTTATTATTAGGATTCCTCTTTAAAAGAGAAGCCAGAATATTTCCTTCGGTAAATGCGTTGGGACTTTTCCCCAGCTGTTGAACATCATGCTTAAACTGCATGCCAAAACTTTCCCGTGGCAGCTTGTTTATCATGTATAAGAAGCCCAAACCGTACTTAAGTTTGTTATCCTTATCACCATAGGCTAAATGAGCATTATACATCACCTTTGTACTGAAATCGTTCGATGTACGTCCACCAAACATAAATCGATTTCCTTCAATTTCGTTGAAAGAATAAAGTTTATAGTAAGGACCGTACTCAAAATTTCCCTTAATATAATACCCGGTAACAAAAGTCGTAATAATATCAATAATGTTTTTATACAAGGGGACATTCTGAATGGAATCAACCATTGAATAAATACCGGATTCTCTCGTAGAAAGCTTGAATGGACGTGCTTCGTCCCAAAACTCGGATGCCTTTCCTAAAGCATCATCTTCTACAATAACGTTGTTCTCTAGCTTTACAATTTCATCTCTGATAGGTTGATTCAACTTCACTTTGCGATAAGAAATGGTCTTTCGCCCGAAAAATCCCATCTGAGAAGTCGAATCTTTATCAGTCAGCATAAAATCAACAAATAAATTCTGCTTGTCTAAAAACCAGGTCGAATCATTGACCTTGCTGAATTCATTTGTACTAACTAAATCCTTCACCCAATTAAGATTCACATCCTTTGTAATACGCATCTGCATATTCTGAACCGCAAATGTAGTGTCGGCTACCCAAAAATCACCAACAAAACAGGGATCTAATTTACGTTTAGGCTTAAATGACATATGGTAACACCAGTTGCCATCCCGATAAGCGCTATCCGTTAAATAATATTTGTAATAATTCAATCCACCATCAGCAATCGGACTCACAAAACCTTTATTAAACAGATCGATAAAGTTGTCGTAGATATTAACATTTTGATGCAACTGTCCCGTAAACTGAGCCAGACTGGAATTATCTTTTATGCCGGACATCTGAGATGCCTTAATAATTTCACGCTCCAGCTTTGGTTTTTTTCTATAGTAATAATCCGATAAAGATTCGGTTATAAAAACAGGTAAGTAAGATTTCCCTGTTACAACAGAAGTATCTACATAATCGAAAACAAACTGAAACTGACGCATGATCTTTTTATTCTTAAAATCATCATCAATATTATTCAGGTCCATCTCCATTTTGGTATAAGTCTCATATTGATAGGACTCAAATCGGGATGGATTATTTTTATTTTTTCGGGCAATTATCTTTCGTAAGAGAATATGAGCTGGATTTTCACCAGGTATAACTTTAATTTCCCCTAAAGTTACCATTTCAGAATGCAATTCAATATTTAGTGTCTGAAAAGTTCCCTTTTGGACTTTAAAAACACGCTCCTTGTAACCTACAAATGAAACGAATAATGAATCGGAAGGCTTACGAGTCTCAAGAAAATAGTTCCCATCAAAATCAGTCGTTGTTCCAATGGTAGTTCCCTTAAAAGCAATATTCACAAAGGGTAAAGGCTGCTGTGTTTTAGCATCTACAACTTTCCCCCGAATTTTCGTAACCTGAGAAAAACCTGTTTGACTCATTCCTACCCCTATCAAAAGAAGCGATAGAAACACTATTCCTTTAAATATTTTCAACATGTATGTATATGTACGTGAACATGATAGACGAATCAATGAAAGTGATAAAATTCCCTTCAATTTCATCACTCCTACTAACCTCTGAAATAAAAAACTACACCTAAGCTAATTTTATTGTGCAAAAAGGCTTACTCGAATGCTTTTGCCTGCTGTTTCTGGATACGTCTGGAAATTCTTATTCCAACTTCATATAAGACCAACAATGGCAGACACACTAAAACCTGGGAGAAAATATCAGGAGGCGTAATAATTGCTGACAAAATCAAAATTAATACAATTGAATGCTTTCTGTATTTTTTCAAAAACTCAGGGCTTACCAAACCAATCTTACTAAGGAAAAAGATTAAAACAGGCAGCTCAAAGATTATCCCACTCGCCAAAACAATAGAAGTGATGGTAGAAATATAGGAGTTTAGGTTAATCTGATTCATCACCTGGGAAGAGATATTATATGAGCCCAGGAAATGCACAGACAAAGGTGTAATCACATAATAACCAAAGGAAACACCAAGAGCAAACAAAAAACTGGTATAAAAAATCGAGCCCCGTGCATGTTTTTTTTCAGTTGAATAAAGAGCAGGCTTTACAAAACACCAAAATTCATAAAACAAATAAGGGAAACCAGCTATTAGTCCGATAACTAAAGAAACAGAAATATGCGTTGCAAACTGTCCTGCCATATTGATATTGATCACCTGAAAAGGTTTCGTATTAATTCTGAGTGAATCAACACCAGTGTAATCAGCCAACAAAGCAAACATCCTGTTTGTAAAGAAATCAACATTCTTTGGAGCCAGGATAATCTTATCGAAAATAATATCATAAAAGACAAAAGCTGCCACAGCAAAAACCAAAACCGCTAACACTGCACGGATCAGGTGCCAACGCAACACCTCGAGATGCTCAAGGAAACTCATTCCATTTTCTTCTTTTTCTGACATATTAAATCGATTACAATTAACAACAACTAATTAGATGATTGAATGGCTTGACAGTACTAAAACAGAACGTCCTGCTAATCTTATTAAAAAAGTAGCAATACAGCATCTCAACTATATTGCTCAGACTTAAACAACAAAGATATAATTATCACTACACAATACCCTCTTTCAAAATATCATGAAGATGAACCAAGCCTATATATTTCCCATTTTCACAAACAACCAGTTGGGTAATACTATTTTGCTCCATAGCATGAAAAGCATTTATAGCCAACTCTTCTTCTCCAATCGTTTTTGGAGACACCGACATGATATCTTTCGCCTTAAGAGGTTTTACATCCTCATATTGCTGCATCATTCGACGCAAGTCTCCATCTGTAATAATTCCCAAAAGATTATTGTCATTGTCAATAACCGCGGCAGCTCCCATTCTCTTAGATGAAATTTCCAGAATAACCGATCGGATATCATCATCCATTTTAACTTGAGGTGGGATTTGTTTTGCTAAAAGATCGTTGACACGTAAGTACAGTTTTTTACCTAAAGCTCCACCAGGATGAAATTTGGCAAAATCCTGCGAACTAAATTGACGACTCTCTAATAATGAGACAGCCAAGGCATCACCCAACACCAATTGAGCAGTTGTTGAGTTGGTTGGAGCAAGATTATTCGGACAAGCTTCTTTCTCTACAACTGCCTTAAGCACATAATCTGATTGCTTGGCAAGAAAAGAATCCAAACCTGCAACCATCCCCACCAGAATATTTCCTCTATTTTTAATAAGAGGAGCTAAAACTTTGATTTCTGGCGTATTACCACTCTTGGAAATACAAATAATAATATCATCAGGCAAAATCATACCCAAATCACCGTGAATGGCATCAGCTGCATGCATAAACATCGATGGCGTACCCGTTGAGTTTAAAGTGGCAACTATTTTAGTCGCAATATTTGCACTTTTACCTATACCTGTTACAACAACACGACCTTTACTTCCCAATATAAGCTCCACAACCTTAACAAAGTCATCATCAATATAATCAACAAGTTGACTAATCGTTTTTGCTTCCTCACGAATTGTATTGATTGCGATTTCTTTTATTTTAATATTCGAATCCAAAACTTATCAGTATTAAATTATTAATATTTTATTTGAAACCTTCCAGCCCCCTGAAACATTGTAAAGTTAAAAGCTGTTAAAAGACTTCAAGTTTTTGTTTTCTTCAAATGATTATCTAAATTTAAAAAACAAAAGTATTCATTTATTGAATAAAAAAGACTGAAGAAAGGTAAAAATCACACCTTTAAAAGCTAAACCTGCAAAACAATTTATTAGCTTCGCAGGTTCTCAGCCGATATTAAAAATTGCAACTAATAAATATGAGATCATTTTCTTTTTGAATAATTGCTAGAAAAAAAACTTTTATTCAGAAAAAAAAGAAGAGTATTGCATATATTTAATGACAACAAATTACCAGAAGATGAAAACGGAGTTCGAGCTAGTTAGTCATTTAAAGAAGAATTTTGGTTTTGACACATTCAAGGGAAGCCAAGAGGACGTTATACAGAATGTCTTAAACGGGAACGATACATTTGTATTGATGCCAACAGGAGGAGGAAAATCGCTTTGCTACCAACTACCAGCTATGATGCTGGAAGGTACCGCTATCATTATATCCCCATTAATAGCCTTGATGAAAAATCAAGTGGATGCAATGAGAAATTTTGGCGAAGATGATGGGATAGCCCATTTTATGAACTCTTCTCTTTCGAAATCAGCTACATTAAAAGTTAAAGAAGATGTTATTGAAGGTAGAACCAAACTTCTTTATGTCGCCCCGGAGTCTTTAACTAAAGAAAGTAATATTGAGTTCCTTAAGAATATAAATATTTCATTTTACGCTGTTGATGAAGCTCACTGTATTTCAGAATGGGGACACGATTTCCGTCCTGAATATCGTAAAATCAGACCTATTGTTGAAGAAATAGGCAAGGCTCCAATTATTGCCCTCACAGCAACTGCCACCCCAAAAGTTCAACACGATATCCAGAAAAACTTAGGCATGTTAACTGCCAAGGTTTTTAAATCATCTTTTAACCGCCCCAACCTATACTATGAGGTAAAACCAAAGGTTGATGCCACTAAAGAGATCATCAAATTTATTCGTAAAAATGAAGGCAAATCCGGAATCATCTACTGCCTGAGTCGAAAAAAAGTTGAAGAATTAGCTGAAACGCTTCAGGTTAACGGAATCAATGCAGTCCCATACCATGCAGGTATGGATTCGGCTACACGATCGGGTAACCAGGACAAATTCCTAATGGAAGATATTGATGTGGTTGTTGCAACAATCGCTTTTGGAATGGGAATTGACAAACCTGATGTTCGTTTTGTGATTCATTACGATATTCCTAAAAGCTTAGAGGGCTATTACCAGGAAACAGGACGTGCCGGTAGAGATGGTGGTGAAGGCCATTGCCTTACCTTCTACAGCTACAAGGATATCCAGAAGCTGGAAAAATTTATGCAGGGCAAACCAATTGCTGAACAGGAAATTGGCAAACAACTCCTACTGGAAACAGTTTCTTATGCAGAATCAGCAGTTTGTCGACGCATTGTACTACTACACTATTTTGGAGAAGACCATAAGGTAGAAGACTGTGGCAGTTGCGACAACTGTTTACACCCCAAAAAAGAATTTCAAGGAGAAGAATACGTTGTCAAAGCGCTGAATGTGGTCAAGGAAGTGAAAGAGCGCTTCAAAATTGATCATTTAGTCAACATTCTGACAGGAGAAACGAATTCCTCAATAAAATCATATAAGCACGATGAACTAAAAATCTTTGGCTGCGGAAGCGATCGCAATCAACATTTTTGGAACATGGTCTTCCGACGCTCTCTGATCCACCATTTTATTGAAAAAGACATTGAGCAATACGGCGTGATTAAAATTAAAAAAGAAGGTCATGGTTTCTTAACGAATCCGACCCCATTCATGCTTACCGACGACCATGCGTTTGACGAAACTGACACTGACTCTCCAAAATCATCTGGGACTGCTGCAGTTGACACGACGCTTTTGATAATGCTAAAAGATCTGAGAAAGAAAATTTCTAAGGTCAAGAACACACCTCCCTACGTGATCTTTCAAGATCCCTCGCTTGAAGACATGGCCATCCATTACCCTACAAGCATCGAAGAGATGGCACATATTCAGGGTGTTGGAGCAGGTAAAGCAAAAAGATTTGGTAAAGAATTTGCAGAACTTATTGCGAAACATGTTGAGGAGAATGAGATTGAACGTGCACAAGACATGGTTGTGAAATCAATTGCCGACAAATCTAAATTTAAGGTCTACATCATTCAAAGTGTTGACAGAAAAATGGATCTTGAAGATATTGCAGACGCTAAAGGTATGGAGTTTGACGATCTGCTAAGAGAAATGGATGCTATTGTATACTCAGGCACTAAACTCAACATCGATTATTATATTGATGAGGTTATTGATGATGACAAACAAGAGGAAGTTATTGAGTATTTCAACGAAGCTGAAAGCGATGATATCGACGAGGCTCTTGACGAATTAGGCGAAGAGGACTACACCGAACAAGATATACGTCTACTGCGCATAAAGTTCCATTCTGAATACGGACTCTAAATAGAATAAAAGCCATCTCGAAAGAGATGGCTATTTTTTTTTGCACAAAACAACACAGGTTACAATACTATAAAAAAGATTAATCAATTATCGGGGAGCGTTCAAAAGCTTTATTTTCATCAAAAAGCTTACGAAAAGTGATGTGTGTTTTATAAATCGACGCACCAATATGATCCATCATGTGCATCATACGAGGATTGAAATCACCAATCCAATTCATTTCAAGAGTCCTGAAAGGGAATCTAGAATTAAATCCCTCCTTCGAAAACCGATAAATCATAGCTGCATCAATCCCTTTGGATTGGAAGGCAGGAACTACACCGAATATTAAGCCTACAGCATTTTTGTTTTTTCTGAAATACTTATAATGCAAGAAGCGCAACTTTCCAATAAGACTAAGTTCTCCATTTAAATCAACCAGAAGTTCATTCAAATCGGGAGTCATAATAAAAAAGCCAATGGGCTGCCCCTTGTGATAAGCAAACCATAGTAATTTCTCATGCATAATAGATTGAAGCGACTTGAACATTTCTGTAGCTTGATCTACCGTCATAAGATCGACTCCAGGAATCGTTGACACCCATGCCTCGTTGTATATCTGAACAAAATCCCGTATAAATTCCTCAGAATCCTTCTTATTAAAATGAACAATCTTGTAATCGGGATTACGCTCAACGCGCTTAGCTTTCCAAAGGATAATTTCACTCAAACTATCGAGAGAGAAAAGTGTTTTGTAGGTATATTGCTTGAAGTAGGTTTTAAAGCCATAAGATTCGAAAAATTTACGATAATAAGCAAACGAATAAGGCATACCGTAAAGGGGCTTATGAAAGCCGTCAACCAGCAAACCCCACCACTGATGACGCTCACCAAAATTGACAGGCCCATCCATAGCCTCGATCCCCTGCTCTTTCAGCCAGTTTTTACAACAATCGAAAAGAGCAAAGGCTGCCTCTTTATTGTTTACACATTCGAAAAAACCCATTCCTCCTGTAGGCTGATCGTTTAAATCCCGGGTTTTTGTATCGATAAAAGCAGCAACCCGACCAATAGCCATTCCTTCTGAATTTTTCAGAATCCATCGACAACAGGTGCCACGTTGAAACATTCTGTTTTTTTCAGGATCAAAAACAGCTTCGATATCCATATCCAACGGACGAATCCAATTGGGTTCGTCTTTATAAAGCCGCACAGGTAAGTCCAAAAATAATTTCTTCGACAATGGAGTCCCTAGCTCTTCTAATTGAAAGCCGGCATTCATATGAATTAGATTATTGATTTAGTATTAAGTTTTTTACGATTAACAAAAGGCAACGCGATTACCGACAAGGCACCCAACAAAATAATCATAGCGGTTTGCGCACCATGAACAACAAGGGCAAAACTACGAGTTAGCTTTTCAATTTCCGGAATTTCCGGCAAGTAAATAAGCAGCGTACCAATCACCATAAAATGCCATGCACCAATCCCCCCCTGAACAGGAGCAACCATACCAAAACTACCCATCACAAAAACGGTAAGTCCGGCTAATGCAGGAAGATTAGAGGTGAAACCAAAACTAAGGAAACAAATATATGTCATCATATAGTACATCACCCAAATGAAAACGGTATGGAGAACGAATGTCAACTTATTATCTAATTTTCCAATGGCTTTAAATCCATCCATAAAATTTGACAAGGTCACTCTTATCTTTTTATACAAACTAGTATGCTTAAACTTCTTACGAAACACGAATATTATCACAGCTATTCCTATCAGGACGTACATCGTTGATGCCGATGCAAAAACCGAAGACAGCTTATTACTAACCTGGGGGTTACGAGTCATAAAATCAGATAAGACTTCAAACTGAGTAACCATTGCCAAAAGAAGAAACAACAGAAGCATAACAATATCAAGAGCTCTCTCTAGAACAACTGTTCCAATCAATTTAGAAAATGAAATATCTTCGTATTTACTAATCACACCACAACGCGAGATTTCACCCATTCTTGGCAAAGCCAAATTAGCAAAATAACCTACCATCACAGCCAAAAAAGTATTGACTAAACGTGGCTTCTTACCTAATGGCTCAATTAGCATCCCCCATCGCAAGGTGCGACTAATATGACTTAAAAGACCAAAAAACAAGGAAACCAGAATCCAAAAATAATTAACTTCATTCTTGAGAATTTTAAATATTTCTGAAGTATCCTGCCCCCGGTAAATCAACCAAAATAAAAAAGCACTTATGGAAAAGAAGATTAGAAATTTTATGCCTTGGCTTAGTATTTTCTTCAATGTGATATATTTTTATAAGACGTTTTCAACTTAAATTCAACAGATTTGCTTTTGATATCGAGCAACAAGTTTCCATACCTGATTGAAATACTAATCAGACTTAATCAAATCCCTCTAATATAACTGAAATAAGCAAATCAAAATTTTCTTGTCAAGGAATATTAAAATTTCAACAAGTAAACCCTGTTCCTATGGTATTTAGTTCTAAATTTGCCGTAATTTAAACAGGTGATCTGCAAAAATAACATAAATGTTTGTAATCTCCTTTTAAAACACTTTGGTTTTTATGTGCAAGAACCGAAGGCCTGATCAAAAAGTACTGAAGGACAGAATATGGGACACGTTAGAGCAAAGAAATATTTAGGACAACATTTCTTAAAAGATTTAAATATCGCCAAGAAAATTGTAGACAGCTTACAAGCTGACCAAATTAATAAAGTATTGGAAATCGGTCCAGGAATGGGTGTTCTGACACAATATCTTTTACAAAACAAGAGTTTTGAAACTCATGTTGTTGAAATCGACACCGAATCGGTAGCCTATCTTAAGGAGAATTACCCTGAATTAGATGGTCGAATTATTGGTGAAGATTTTCTGAGATACGATCTATCCAAGCTATTCAACGAACCTTTTGCCATTATTGGAAATTTCCCATACAATATTTCATCTCAAATCTTCTTTAGAGTTCTTGATTATCGCGATCAGATTCCTGAAGTTGTCTGCATGATACAAAAAGAAGTTGCTGAACGCATGAGTGCCGAGCCGGGCTGCAAAGCTTATGGCATTTTAAGTGTTCTAATGCAGGCTTTCTACGATATTGACTATCTTTTTACAGTTAGTGAAAATGTTTTCAACCCTCCACCAAAGGTTAAATCGGCAGTTATTCGCATGAGCCGCAATACAACTAAAGATTTAAAATGCAGTGAGCCTCTATTTTTCCGAGTCGTTAAAACGGGCTTTAATCAGCGTAGAAAAACCCTCAGGAATTCGCTTAAAAGCTTACTGGGTGACCGTAAGCTCGATGATGAAATCATGGGACAAAGACCTGAACAACTTAGCGTACAGGAATTTATTGAATTGACTAATAAAATTGAAACCCTTCTAGCAGAATAATGCCTTAAATTTTTCTGTTGTTTTGTTTCATAAAAAGCGTTTTCTTTATTTGCTCTAGCTATTACATATAGTTAAGAAGCAATCAGCCATAAGATCTCATTAAAAGGCAAGCACTATTTTCGTCCTGTTTTAGCGATAGTATTTTCCACGTCCTATAACATAACCAAAATAAAACATCATCTGTCAGATAGGATCTATGCTTTAGAAAACTCGTTTCACACTCAAAAAAATCGTGTTATGCAATTTGAATTAACTCGCGAATATATCGATGGCCTTAGAATAGTTATCGATCAAAAGAATGAGAACGAAGCATTAACGCTATTAAAAGATCTGCATTCTGCTGATATTGCAGATGTTTTAGATGAATTAAATACAGAGGAAGCAAAATATATCTTTTTACTCCTCGATGATGATACCGGTGCTGATGTTCTATCAGAACTGGAGGAAGATGATAGGGAACGATTTATCAAGGTGCTTCCTGTAGAAGTTATTGCGAAAAAATTCATCGACCACATGGATTCAGATGATGCAGCTGACCTTATTGGTGGCCTGTCTGATGAAAAGCAGGAAGAGATTCTTTCCCACATTGAAGATGTTGAAACTGCCGGAGACATCGTCGATCTTTTACATTACGACGAAGACACTGCTGGTGGACTGATGGGTAAAGAGCTGGTTATCGTCAACGAAAACTGGACTGTTCTGACATGCCTTCGTGAACTTAGCCGACAAGCTGAAGACATTGATGAAATCTACTATGTATACGTGGTTGATGATGATGGAAAATTAATTGGAACGCTGTCTCTTAAAAAGATGATTTTAAGTCCAACATCAGCAAAAATCATCAATATTTACGAACCCGATGCTATGTCGGTTCATACAGACGAATCTGACGAAGAAGTGTCTCTCATCATGGAGAAATATGACTTGGTAGCCCTACCGGTAGTCGACAGCATTGGTCGTTTGATGGGACGCATTACAATTGATGATGTTGTAGATGTGATTCGAGACGAGGCAGAGAAAGATTATCAAATGCTATCTGGTATCTCTGAAGATATCGAGGCGAGTGACTCCATCTGGTTACAAACACGAGCTCGTCTCCCCTGGCTACTAATTGGTTTAGCTGGAGGAATTCTTGCTGCAATGGTGATTTCTACTCACGAAAAAGGATTGGAAGCCACTCCAGCAATGGCATTTTTCATTCCCTTAATTACTGCAATGGCGGGTAATGTTGGTGTGCAATCTTCAGCAATTATCGTACAGGGTATCGCGAGCAACTCTTTGGGTATTGAAAGCACATTCAGTCGCTTGATCCGTGAATTGGGTGGTGCCTGTGTAAATGGCGTCACTTGCTCTTCACTTTTACTTCTATACAATTACTTTTTTAGCGATTCATATGCACTAACCATTAGCGTATCCGTAGCCTTACTTGCTGTTATTATTTTTGCATCAGCAGCCGGAACACTGATTCCCCTAATGCTAAACAGAGCTAAAATCGACCCGGCCCTGGCAACAGGCCCCTTTATTACAACCCTAAACGATATTGTAGGTCTCTTAATATACCTTTCGATAGGCGCATATTTTTACGGCCTGGTTTAAAACATAAATCTGTAATTCTAACAATTCAAATCAAAAATTGAATTGTTAGAATTACCACTACACATACAGTTCCCTCCCAAACACAGCGCTCTTAGCTTATTACAAACACCTCAAGTGCCAACCATAAGTAATCATATTATTCATTATTTTTGCACCAGGAACAGACAAACACAAGCCCACATCACCGACATCTCAAAATTAAGACCTTAAATAGGGATCACCACAAAACCTGGCATGAATTGAACTTCGGGTTTCAAAACGTAAAATTCAAACTCCTATACATCAAACAAACCATTCTTTGAACCTGAAATTGATGGTCTTTTTTTAAGAGCTTTAATACTAAACATGAGGTAAAATACGTTTCAAAAAAAATGAGAGAAAAAAGCTCCACTAAAGAACTAATTTTTTAGGCTTTTTCTTAACTTTGCGTGATGTGAATACGAATTACACAAACCCCTGTCAACTAGGGTTTTATAATACGCATTCTGATTAAAGAAACATTTTGCTGTAAAGTTAATTTTCTACACACATAAATTACCCCAAAAAAAGAATCATGAAAAGAGCTCTAATCAGTGTTTTTGATAAGACAAATGTTGTTGAATTTGCAAGAGAACTAGACCAATTAGGATGGGAAATTATTTCTACGGGTGGTACTTCTGCAAAATTTAAGGCAGAAGGCATTCCAGTAATGGATATTTCAGATTTAACTCAATTCCCAGAATGTTTTGATGGTAGAGTAAAAACGCTTCATCCTAATGTTGAAGGTGGAATTTTAGCTATTCGCGATAACGAAATGCATCAAAAGCAGATGAAAGAATTAGGTATCGAGGCTATCGACATTGTCGTTTGTAACCTATATCCTTTCAAGCAAACTGTTTTGAATCCTGAAGCCGGACACGAAGAAATCATCGAAAATATCGATATAGGCGGACCAACAATGCTTAGAGCTGCAGCAAAGAACTACAAGTTCGTTTCAGTTATTACCGACCCTAAGGATTACGATACTGTTATTGCAGAGCTTAAAGAAAATGGCACAACCAGTTTTGAGACTAAAGAATATTTAGCTGCTAAAGTGTTTCAACACACAGCGCACTACGATGCTTTAATTTCAAATTATTTCAATACCAAACTGGATATTAAATCTCCAGATACAATTACCTTAACATACGAGAAGAAGCAAGATCTTAGATACGGTGAAAATCCACATCAGCAGGCTAGCTTCTATGCTCAAATTAAAGAAACGGAAGGAACTCTTACTGCTGCAAATAAGATACATGGTAAAGAACTTTCTTATAACAACATTGGGGATACCGATGGCGCTTTAGAAACTCTAAAAGAGTACGAAGAACCAACGATTGTTGCAGCTAAGCACGCTAATCCTTGTGGAATTGGAAGTGCTCCTACAATTGCTGAAGCATTTAAAAAAGCTTACGAAGCTGACCCAGTTTCTATATTTGGTGGCATTGTTGCTTCGAATCGAGAAATTGATGCGGCAACGGCAGAAATCATGAGCACAATCTTCCTTGAAGTCATTGTAGCCCCATCATTCAGTACTGAAGCCCTGGAAATATTGACCAAGAAAAAGAATTTAAGATTATTGGAACTTCCAAACATCTTAAAAACCGGATATTCAACCTTCAAAGCCCGTACGGTATTGGGAGGATTATTGATTCAGGAACAAGATCAGATCTTATTCAACGATGAACTGAAGGTTGTAAGCGAGCGTCAGCCATCACAGAATGAAATGGAAGATCTTATTTTCGCATGGAAAGCTGTAAAGCATGCCAAATCGAATGGTATAGCTATTGCAAAAGATAAAACGACTACCGGGGTTGGTCCTGGACAAGTGAGTCGAATTTGGGCTTTGGAAAATGCGATTCGTCAGGGTGGCGACAACATCAATGGAAGTGCAATGGCATCAGATGCCTTTTTCCCTTTCGGCGACTGTGTTGAAGCTGCTAACGAAGCTGGAATTACCGCTATTATTCAACCTGGTGGCTCAATTCGTGATCAGGAATCAATTGATGCTGCCAATAAATATGGTATAGCCATGGTATTTACAGGAATGCGACATTTTAAACATTAAAATATATTCTGGACTCTTTGTTTGAAGCGGCATAATTTTCTAAGAAAACTTATTACCTTAGGATGCTTCAATGCCAGGACAACAAGGGTCCGAATCTACAAAACACAGGTAAAAACCGAGACACACAACTACATGGGATTTTTTTCATTCTTAACACAGGAAATTGCCATCGATTTAGGAACTGCCAACACAATTATTATCTGCGATGATAAGATTGTGGTGGACGAACCATCAATCGTAGCACTTGACCGACGCACCGAGAAAATGGTGGCAATTGGCGAAAAAGCTCGCCAAATGCAAGGTAAAACTCACGAAAACCTTCGTACTATCCGTCCCTTACGCGACGGAGTAATTGCAGACTTTAATGCTGCCGAACAAATGATACGTGGGATGATCAAAATGATCAACAAAAAACCTCGTTTATTTCCTCCTTCATTAAGAATGGTCATATGTATCCCATCGGGAAGTACCGAGGTTGAACTGAGAGCCGTTCGTGACTCTTCGGAGCATGCCGGCGGTAGAGATGTATATATGATTTATGAACCAATGGCTGCAGCTATAGGTATCGGAATCGATGTTGAAGCACCAGAAGGTAATATGGTAGTAGACATAGGAGGTGGTACAACTGAAATTGCTGTGATTTCTCTGGGAGGTATTGTTACCAATAAATCAATTCGAATTGCTGGTGATGACTTAACTTCTGATATCCAGGAATATATGCGTCACCAACATAACATTAAAATTGGTGAACGTACGGCTGAAGATATCAAAATACACGTGGGATCGGCTTTATCAGAATTAGAAGAGCCACCAACAGATTTTCGTGTTCAGGGACCAAATCAGATGACGGCTCTTCCTATCGAGATTCCTGTCTCTTACCAGGAAATTGCACACTGCCTTGAAAAATCGATCTCAAAAATTGAGATTGCTATTTTAAGTGCTTTGGAGCAAACACCTCCTGAATTGTACGCAGACATTGTCAATCGAGGCATTTATCTAGCTGGTGGTGGAGCATTACTACGTGGTTTAGATAAACGTTTAATGAACAAATTAAATATCCCTTTTCACATTGCTGAAGATCCATTGAGAGCTGTAGCACGTGGAACCGGAGTTGCATTAAAGAATGTCAATAACTTTTCGTTCTTAATGAGATAGAAAGTCAACTTTAGCGATAGAAGAAACTATCGCTAACAAATTATAGCTTGTTGGTTATCTGTTTTTACAGTTAATCAACAAGCATTAATACCTAATCGATTACTCCCTTAACTACTGAATGAAGAATCTACTCCAACTCATTGTCAGATTTCATTTCACAATTCTATTCATATTAATAGAGTTGGTGTGTTTATTACTTCTCGTAAATAACAACAACTACCACAAAACAGTATTCTTAAATTCCAACAATGCCATTAGTGGAGGGATTTACGAAAAAGTAACTTCTTTTTCAGATTACATCAGACTAACCAATATCAACGATCAATTAAGTCAGGAAAATACACTCTTACACAATTTGCTCGCTGAGAATTTCAAATTTTCCGCCGATTCATTTTTCTTCTATAATGACTCGATATTCAAACAACAGTTTGTATATCGTTCGGCAAAGGTTATCAACAACTCTGTTAATAAACAGCGAAATTACATCACTCTGAATAAAGGACGAGATCAGGGCATAAAACCTGAAATGGGCGTTGTTGCGAACAATTGTGTCGTGGGTATTGTAAAATCTGTTTCCAACAATTACTCTACAGTACTCTCACTTTTAAACAGTCGGTTGAAGATATCTGCGAAAATAAAAAAGAATAACCATCACGGCTCTCTTTATTGGGATGGCAAAGATTACCGAAAAGCACGCTTAACAGAAATCCCTTCTCATGTAGAGATTAATATTGGTGATACAATTATCACAAGTAGCTACTCTTCAATTTTTCCGGAAGGCCTATTACTAGGTACTGCCAGCGAGGTATTACCTTCATCGGGTGGGAATTTTCGTGAAATCGTCATACTACTAAGCAACGACTTCAACCAACTCTCATACGTAGATGTCATTGGTGATTTACTAAAAAATGAACGCTTAGAATTAGAGAAAGGGGTTGAAAAATGAATTTTATCGTAAAAAACATACTCAGATTTATCATCTTGGTTTTACTTCAGGTCACCATTTTTAATAACATTCAATTAAGTGGTTTCATCAATCCTTACCTGTACGTTTTATTCATATTATTACTTCCCTTTGAAACGCCAGCCTGGCTGCTGCTTTTTCTTTCTTTTTTAATGGGATTCAGTATCGACGTTTTCTCAAACACCATAGGCATGCATGCTTCAGCCTGTGTATTCATGGCTTTTCTAAGACCTTCTATTCTCAATGCCATTTCAGTTCGAGACAATTACGAATCAAATATTGAACAAGGAGTATATGTTTATGGATTCTCATGGTTTTTTAAATACGCTTTATTTTTAATTTTAGCTCACCACAGCTTCCTTTTCATTGTGGAGGTATTCTCATTTAGTAACTTTGGAGATACAGCGTTAAGAATTCTGCTGAGTACTATATTCACACTTACGCTAGTTGTAACCAGTCAATTTATTATTGCAAAAAAATAAAATCGTCTGAACCGATATGAATAACTATTCAAACCGAAAATTTGTAATTGCTGGCATTTTTGTCATTGTTATTCTGATATTCTTGCTCAGGCTTTTCAATCTTCAAATAATTGACGACAAATACAAACTTTCTGCCGAAAGCAACTCTCAACGACGTGTCACTCAATATGCCGCACGTGGTCTAATTTACGATAGAAATGGGGAGCTTCTTGTTTATAATCAAGCGGCTTACGATTTGATGATTATTCCTCGTCAGGTCAAAACATTCGACACGCTCGATTTTTGTTATCTGCTTGGCATCAATAAAACAGATTTAATTCATCGTATTCAGAAAGCAAAAAAGCATTCACGCTACCGCTCTTCAACTTTTATTAAGCAGTTGTCATCGGAACGCTATGCAGTTCTCCAGGAAAAACTTTATAAATTTCCGGGCTTCTTTGTACAATCGCGTACACTCAGAAAGTACCCTCGTCAAAATGCAGCACATGCTCTTGGCTACCTGGGCGAAGTAAACGATAGAAATATAAAACGCGACAGCTACTACACGCAAGGCGATTATATCGGCAAAAGTGGAATTGAAAATAAATACGAAGAAGCGCTTCGAGGCGTAAAGGGCTTAAGAGTTTTTTGGGTTGACGTTTACAACCGGATAAAAGGCTCTTTCCGTGATGGAGATCTTGATAAAAACGCTATTGAAGGAAAAAACATCAAAACAACACTGGACATCAATCTTCAGGAATATGGTGAACAACTGATGCAAAACAAAAAAGGTGGCATTGTTGCAATTGATCCCAGAACAGGTGAAATCCTTGTGAAAATCTCCAGTCCGGGATACGATCCCGAAATGTTTGTTGGCCGCGCCATGACAAAAAACTATCGTCTACTCGCCAACAACGATACTTTAAGACCGCTTTTTGATCGCTCGATGATGGCCTTGTACCCTCCCGGATCAATTTTCAAACTGGTGAATGCGCTAATTGGTTTACAAGAAGGTATCATCAGCCCACGAACCAGAATCAAGTGTCAAAGTGGTTACCATGCAGGTCGCTTTACAATGAGATGTCATGCCCATAAATCGCCCCTTGATTTAAAACAATCCGTACAACATTCTTGCAATGCCTACTACGCCAAAACATTTCGGGATATTTTGGACGATCCAAAATTTAATTCAATTACCGATAGCTATACCAATTGGAGAAAACATGTCACCTCCTTTGGATTTGGCTCAAAACTAGGGACTGATCTACCTAACGAATTATCTGGCTTTATCCCCAAAGCTCAGTATTACTCTAAAGTGAATAGAACACAATACTGGAAGTCACTAAATGTTGTTTCTCTTGGTATTGGCCAGGGGGAGCTACTCATAACGCCTTTACAAATGGCAAATATGGTCTCAGCTATTGCCAACAGGGGATACTATTATACACCACACATCGTTAAATCTATAGGGCAAAATGATCAGATCGCTCCTAAATATTTAGAAAAGAGATACACGACCATTGATGCGAAGTATTACAATCCCGTTATAGAGGGTATGGATCTGGTTGTTCACGGAGAAGAAGGTAGTACTGGGAAATCAGCAGCTATAAAAGATATTCGAGTGTGTGGCAAAACTGGTACAGTACAAAATCCTCATGGCGATGACCACTCTGTTTTTGTTGCTTTTGCACCAAAAGATGATCCGAAAATTGCCATTGTTGTATATGTTGAAAATGGCGTATGGGGCTCAAGATATGCAGCTCCTATTTCAGGTTTAATGATTGAGAAATACCTTAAAGGTGAAATTTCTGAAAACAAGAAATACCTTGAAAAAAGAATGTTCGATGCCGATTTGATCAGCCCGAAAGAAGACAAAAAGGAAGAATTGAAAAAAGAATAGCAGCTATGAATCGAAAAGTGAATCTGATTAAAAATCTGGACTGGATTACCATCTTGCTTTATGCAATACTGGTATTCTTGGGATGGATTAATATTTATGCTGCAGTTTACAATGAAGATCACCAAAGCATACTAGATGCTACACAGCGATATGGTAAACAGCTGATCTGGATTGGAGCGGCATTTTTTATCGCAATCATTATTCTCACAATCGAAAGTAAGTTCTATTCTGCCTTTGCCTATCCCACCCTGATATTCATGATTGTGCTACTCTTGGCAGTATTGGTATTTGGAGTAGAAGTAAACGGTGCACGCTCCTGGTTTCAGCTGGGATCCATCCGTTTTCAGCCTGCTGAATTTGCAAAATTCGCAACCAATCTGGCTATAGCCAGATACTTAAGTCAATATAACTTTAAAATTCACAAGCTTAAGTCACTCTTCATAACGGGTATCATTCTATTTACACCAGCAGTACTAATTCTAATGCAGAATGACACGGGTTCAGCTTTGGTTTATTCTGTTTTCATCCTGGTACTCTATCGTGAAGGCTTATCGGGAGTTGTCTTATTCATGGCTTTACTGGCTGCCATATTCTTTATTTTCACCTTAATCTATTCCAGCTTTGCCGTTGCAATCATCATTATTCTATTAGCAGTAATTGCACTTAAAATAATGAGGGTACCACTGAAACAGATCGCACAAGGTTTTACATTACTTGCAGTCAGCTTTGGAACACTTTGGTTAATAAATAAAGGACTCAATCTTGCCATTTCGAATTTCACAATAGTTATCATCTCAGTCCTTCTAAATGCAATTCCTTTTCTACTTTATACTTATCGACAAAAAATCAAGAAGCTCTCTCTTGTCCTTCTGTTTGTTATTGGAAGCTTATTCTACACGTTTTCTGTCAGCTACTTTTTCGAACAGGTATTGGAACCTCATCAACAACAACGTATCAATGAACTACTGGGCATTAAATCTGATCCCTATGGGGCAGGCTACAATGTTAATCAGTCCAAGATTGCTATTGGTTCAGGAGGTTTTAATGGGAAAGGCTTTTTGAATGGTACGCAAACTAAATTTGATTTTGTTCCTGAGCAAAGCACCGATTTTATTTTTTGTACTGTAGGAGAAGAATGGGGCTTTCTCGGTTCTACCTTAGTGCTGCTATTGCACATGAGCCTTATTTTGCGGCTAATATTCTTAGCGGAGCGACAAAGATCCAGCTTCAGTAGAATATATGGCTATGGGGTGGCATCCATTCTATTTTTCCACATAGCGGTGAATGTTGGAATGACAATCGGTTTAGCACCCGTTATTGGGATCCCTCTGCCCTTTTTCAGCTACGGAGGGTCATCCTTATGGTCTTTTACTATTCTGCTCTTTATATTCCTTAAACTCGATGCAAACAGACTGGAACTACTTAGATAGAATAGGAAGAGAATTATTCATTCTTACATTGTTTTAGGCATAAGATGCCTCTAGGGTAAAACTGCACCTATATCAGGACAGAATGCTTTACAACGTCTTTTAAACAGGATCAGAGACAAAAGATGGGGGTTTATCTTTATTTGTCACAAGAAACATCTGGATCAGGTGCAAACATCTTGTCAAGCCTTTTGCCCACAAGATAAGAATGCTACAAAATCATTTCTCTTTATTAAAAACAAGCCTTCCCTCACAAATATTTCATTAATAAATAGAATCTATCTGACAGGTTCCTCCCTTTTCATGAGAATCTGATGGATCGCGAACACCATTGAATGAAATATAGTGTAAGTAAATGTCCGGCAGTCCCGATAGCTATCCCTTAGGTTTACATCACCAAGGTTGGCACTACTAATTTTGTAGTTTAATAGAGATTAACCAGTCAGCAGAAGTAAACTATATAGTTATCCAGGAAGCAGATCCTAGGTACCGAATTAGATAAAAAGCAAGCTCCCCCGGAGGCATATGAGTCTGATTCGATTTTAGGAATGATCCCTTTTAATGTAATACAATGTAATCTCCAGGGTAAAACATTTTATAACATGAACGCTTGCCCTGTTTATCATAACTCATGTTTGCAAATAAAACAAAAGCCTACTAAACTAATTAGTAGGCTCTGTATTCAAAGAGTTTATTGAGTCTTACAACGCGTTAACGTGTGAAGCTAATTTCGATTTCAAGTTAGCTGCTTTGTTTTTATGAATAACGTTGATTTTAGCCAACTTATCCAACATAGCTGTAACTTTAGGTAGCAACTCAGAAGCAGCTTCCTTATCAGTAGTCGCACGTAAATTTCTTACGGCATTCCTGGCAGTCTTAGCATAGTACTTATTATGCACTCTTCTGGCTTCAGACTGACGAATTCTTTTAATTGCGGATTGATGATTTGCCATCTCTTTATTGTATCAAATTATTTAAAACTGTAGTCCGTACGGGAATCGAACCCGTGTTACTAGAATGAAAATCTAGCGTCCTA
>Ga0209272_10000167_pt1 | contig 74775 bp, 54 predicted proteins | sample tdDd002_FD_187125 | JGI IMG/M metagenome (GOLD analysis project Ga0209272, IMG submission 187125) | Marine sediment microbial communities from the Atlantic coast under amendment with organic carbon and nitrate - tdDd00.2 (SPAdes)... | ecosystem: Environmental > Aquatic > Marine > Coastal >...
TTACAGCTCCAACATTAATTAGGAAACTTTGAACAGAATAACCTACATTTCGTTGTTCCTCTGGTGTCATATCGGCAACCAAGGCTCTAAATGGCTGAAAAGTTACATTAAATGAACCATCCATTAATGCCAACATTACCACACCAAATATCAATGCACTTCCACCTTTAACTATCATAGGAGCGTTTGGCATAAAGAACATGGCTAGCATAGAAACAATAGCACCAAAAAGAATGTAAGGAGATCTTCGTCCAAGTTTATTCCAGGTCTTGTCACTAGCTGCTCCAACTACTGGTTGAACAAGTAATCCCATAATAGGTGCTACCAACCAGAAAAATGATAATTCGTGTGGGTCGGCTCCCAAACTTGTTAAAATTCTACTTGCATTTGCATTTTGTAGTGCAAAACCGAATTGTACTCCAAGAAAACCGAAACTTAAATTCCAGATTTGCCAAAAGCTTAAACGAGGTTGTTTCTTCATTTGATCAATTTTAATACTCTGTCTTAAAAAATACAGACGTTTGAATTTGCTTAAATTAGTATAACTCTAGCCTAATGAGCTTACAATATCGCAACAATTTATAAGGAAGAAGAAACAATGAAAGGATCGTGAATCAATGTGAAAAAACACACTACAAAGACCAACTAACCATTAAATATCACAACTAACATTTAATAGATTCAGATCGTTTACATTTCCTTCGTCCATCCGGAAATGAGATCATATTTTTGTAAGGAAGTATATTACTTAAGTCGGAAATGAGGTTTCCCTCTGTGAGCAAAATTAAAGAAAATTAACGAATCCATCAAAATTTCTATAGCACACAAAACTCTACAACCCACTAATTACGGGCTGAAACACCTATATCAAACGTTTGCAACAATTTGTAAAAAAAAATCATTTTTGTATCAGGAATTAACAATTTTCCTAGGCTTATTTCATTTTGCAAACAAAAAAAGGCTGCAAAATGCAGCCTGTATATTATTATATAAGTAAAAATTTAAAGTTTCTTCGTTGACCCTCTAACAATCAAATTCGTTTTTACAACTTTGGTAACAGGCTCATAATCCATATCTCCTTCTTTAATACGCCCTACCAACAATTCACTGGCTCTTAAACCAACCTCATAACCATGCTGCTCCAGAGTTGTTAAGTTAGGATCAGTAGTCCTGGACACAAGTCCATCAGTAAAACCAACAATTGAAATATCCTCTGGCACTCTAAAACCAACTTTTTTTACTGCCGTTAATGCCCCTGCTGCCGTTAATTCATTAACTGCAAAAATCGCATCAGGCGGTGTGGATAACTTTAACAGTTCAGGTGTCAACTCAATTGATTCTTCATAACTATCGCACTTAATAATCAAATCTTCATCAATTGGCATTTTGTGTTTTAACAAAGCCTGGCGATACCCTTTTAATCTATTTTGTCCTAACAGCATATGCTGCGGTGCAGATAAATGTGCAATACGTTTACAACCTATATTAATTAAGTGCTCAACTGCCGCAAAAGCTCCAGCAAAATCGTCTACAATTACATTATCAGAAGAAAGTTCATTACAAACTCTATCGAAAAATACAATTGGGATACCATTGTCTCTCAACTCTTTAAAATGACTAAAATCTTTAGTTTCCTTTGACATGGAAACCAAAACGCCATCAACTCGACTTGAAAGTAGAGCTTGAACATTGGCAATTTCCCTCTCAAATGATTCATTAGACTGAAACATCATTACATTATACCCAGCTTTATTAGCAATTTCCTCAATTCCACTTATAACCGACGAAAAAAAATGGTGTACAATTTCGGGTATAATAACACCAATTATATTGGTCTTACTATGTCGCAAACTTAAAGCAACAGCATTAGGCTTGTAATGCCACTCCTTAGCTAACTTATTTACAGCCTCTTTGGTTTTTGAACTGATATCAGGATGATCTTTTAAAGCTCTTGAAACCGTCGAAGCGGAAATTCCCAATTCTTTTGCGATATCTTTTATAGTAACTTGACCGCTTCTCATAAAAATTTCATAAATTAATAAATCAGAGAATTGAATGCAACTTTAATGTTATCAAAGCATTAAAACACTTTAATGGCTGTGGTTTTTTTATAGCTGCAAGCTTCGTAAATATAGAAAAAATTAAACAATTTAATCCTTTTAAATACTATTTATTTGGATAATATTCAATTATTTCAATATTTAAATATCAAACGATTGCGGTAACGATTGCGATGATTTATTCACACTTAACTATCAATCATTTATAAGATCATTACGACAATATTTATCTTTGATTACAGAAAAAACTAAGGCTAATTTAAGGTTTTGATAACTTTAACATGATTTTAATGTGGGAAGCTTAAAAGTCGGAAATTTGAGTTCATATTTGCATCTTGTTTAAAGGATCTTAACCTATAACTAATTTCTAATTTATCTTAAATTTCTATTTTATGGAACTTAACATTAGTATGCTAAGAAAACTGCTTCTTATGCTTGTTATGGTATTTTCGTTTACCATTATACATGCACAAGAAAAAGTGGTTAGCGGTACAGTTACCGATGCAAACGATGGCATGGGTATTCCCGGTGTTTCCGTAGTTGTAAAGGGTACTACTATTGGTACAACAACTGATATCGACGGAAGATATACACTTAGTGTAGATGCTAATTCTACAATTGTATATTCATTTGTAGGTTACAGACCTCAGGAAATTTTGGTTGGAGATCAAACTCAAATCAATGTGGTTTTAAGTATTGAGACCGAAAACCTTTCCGAGGTTGTGGTAATCGGATATGGACAAGTTAAAAAGGAAGATAAAACTGGCTCGGTAACGAGTGTTTCTTCAAAAGACTTTAATAAAGGTAATATTACCTCTCCTCAAGATTTATTAGTAGGAAAAGCTTCAGGTGTAGTTATTACATCTTCTGGTGGTGCTCCTGGTGGTGGCGCTACAATTAGAATTCGTGGTGGTTCTTCACTAAATGCTTCTAATGATCCTTTAATTATCGTAGATGGTGTACCTATCGAGAGCGTTGGTAACAATGTAAGTGGTAGTTCAAATGCACTTTCGTTTATTAATCCAAACGATATTGAAACATTTACCGTACTTAAAGATGCATCGTCAACTGCTATTTATGGTTCTCGTGCTTCCAATGGTGTTATTATTATTAACACTAAAAAAGGTGCAAAGGGAAAACCGATGCGAATATCTTATAGTGGTAATGTCTCAATTTCAACACCTGAAGATTATGTAGATGTATACTCTGGTGATCAATTAAGAAAAATTGCTTTCGAACGACCAGAACTATATGATCCTTTAAACTACGACAAATTAGGAACCGAAAACACAGACTGGCAAGACGAAATTTTCAGAACTGCCATTTCTCAGGATCACAATGTTGCGGTATCTGGTTCATACAAAGATCTACCATATAGAGTTTCTTTGGGGTATACTGATCAAGAAGGTATCTTAAAAAACACTGACATGCAAAGATTTACAGCTGCTGTGAATTTAAATCCAAGTTTTTTCGATGATGCCTTAAAGGTTAGTGTAAATGCTAAACTGATGAGCACTAACAATAACTTTGGTGATGATGGTGCAATTGGATCTGCTATTTCAATGGACCCAACTCAACCTGTGTATGATGCCAATGCTCCTGAATTTGGAGGATATTATCAATGGCAAAAGTATGGTGCTTCACTTGGAACTCCAAACCCGGTTGAACAAGCTCTAGCTGTAGATAATACATCTGACGTAACAAGATTTGTAGGTAATCTGAAATTAAACTACAAACTGCCATTTATTCCTGAATTACAAGCTAATTTAAACCTAGCAACTGATTATACTGAGAGTGATGGAAAAAACAATCGTCCTATTACATCTCCTTCAACTTTAGTAACGGCTTGGGGTAAGTTAAGTGACTATTCTGCGGAGAATAAAAATAATCTTCTTGACTTTTACTTAAACTATGTGAAAGAATTAAATGAAGATCATAGAATTGATGCGACTGCTGGTTATTCATGGCAACATTTTAAAAGAGAAAGTAAAAATTATACAAGATCGATTGTAGATGCTGATCATCCTCTAATTGTTGATAATGATACAGAATCTGCAACTGAAAACTATTTGGTTTCTTTCTTTGGACGTTTAAACTATGCTTTCAAAAACAAATATCTTCTTACAGGTACATTTAGATATGATGGTTCTTCTCGCTTCTCTGATGATAACAGATGGGGATTCTTCCCTTCTGCAGCAGTTGCTTGGAAAATTCATGAGGAAGATTTCATGAAAGATTTAGGTTTCCTTTCTGATTTAAAACTAAGATTAGGATGGGGTGTAACAGGTCAGCAAGATGTTGGAAATGATTATCCTTCCCAAGCAAGATACACATCTTCTCAACAAGGGTATTACTATCCAATCGATGGTGTATTTTCTCCAACCTTAAGACCAGATACATATGACCCAGATATTAAATGGGAAGAAACAACAACTCAAAACATTGCATTAGATTTTGGATTCTTAAACAACCGAATCAACGGTTCGATTGAATACTATTTCCGTGAAACTAAAGATCTTTTAAACGAAGTAACAATTCCTAGTGGAAGTAACTTTTCAAACAGATTGTTGACTAATGTTGGTAGTATGGAAAACAAAGGTATTGAGATTTCCATTAATGCAGTACCAATTTCAACACCTGATATGTCTTTAAATATTGGGGTAAATTTCACTCATAATAAACAAGAGGTTACCAAATTATTACTAACAGATGATCCTAATTATATTGGTTTAACTTATGGTAGTGGTATGACAGGTGTTACCCAGATAACAAGAGTTGGTGAAGAAGCTTATTCATTCTTTGTAAACAAGCAAATCTACGATAACAGTGGTAACCCAATTGAAGGTTTATACGAAGATATTGCTGGCAATGGTGGAGTTATTAATGGCGATAATGCTAACAAGTACATTTATCACAGTCCAACACCTGACTATATCTTAGGATTTTCAGCAAGGTTTAATTACAAGAATTTTGATATGTCAACAGCTTTAAGAGCGAATATTGATAACTATGTATTGAATCAAGTGGCTTCCGGAGCATCATATGACCAGATGCAACAAATTGGTTACTGGAAAAATATGCCTACTCACCTAAGTAAAACAAACTTTGTTAAAAGACAGTTTACTTCAGACTATTTTGTAGAGAATGCTTCATTCCTAAAGATGGATAATATTAGTGCTGGTTATACATTTGAAAAATTTGCAGGACAAGACATGAATGCAAGAGTAAGTTTTACAGTTCAAAATGTATTTACAATTACAAACTACAGTGGTCTAGATCCTGAAGTTGATGGAGGTATTGATAGTAATTTTTATCCAAGACCTCGCACATTCACATTAGGAGTGAACTTAACATTCTAAAAAATCACAAAATGAAGATAAAATATTTAATATTAGGAATTCTGGCATCTGCTATGGTATTTACCTCTTGTACAGATGACCTGGATGTGAAACCAATTGACCCTAATCAAATATTAGCTGGTAATCTTGGTGACGATCCTGTATATATGGAACAAACTTTAGCAAAAATATATGCAAGTTTCATAATTTCAGGACAAGGAGATGGAGATGCAGATATAACATCGGATGATGATGGTTTCTTTATCACAATGAGAGCATTATGGAATTTACAGACAATTACCACCGATGAAGGTATAAATGCTTGGGGTGATGTAGGTATTGCGGATTTAAATACTCAAACATGGAGTCCACAAAATCCATTCCTTACAGCGGTATATCAAAGATTAAGCTTAAGTATTACTTATGCTAACGATTTTTTAAATACTTCAGCAAGTAGTGAAAATCCAGATATTATTCAATTCAGAGCTGAAGCAAGATATTTAAGAGCATTAGCTTACTATTATTTAATGGATTTATTTGGAAATCCTCCATTTACAACTGAAGCTGATGGTGTAGGTAAATATTTCCCAGAACAAATTCAGAGAGCACAATTATTTAATTTCATTGTAACTGAATTAAAAGAAATTGAATCTGACATGGGTGAACCTGGATTCTCTTATCCACAAGCTGATAAAGCTTCTTGCTGGATGTTACTTGCACGTATCTATCTAAATGCAGAAGTTTATACCGGAACTCCACAATGGGGTGAATGTAAAACCTATTGCGATTTGGTTATTAACAGTGGAGCTTATTCACTTGCTACAGATTACAGACAAAACTTTAGTGCTGATAATGATAGAGGTCATGGTAATAATGAAATGATTTTTGCCTTTGCTGAAGATGGTCTTAATACTCAAGGTAATGGTGGTACTACTTTCCTTATTCAGTCATCAAGTGATGGAACTTATATCGATGCCGCAACTATGCATGACCTTCCTGATAATCCAAACTGGAATGGTAACAGAGCAAGAAAAGATTTTATGAATATCTTGGTAGATACTATTGCTACCTATGGTAATGTTCCTGTACCAGCTGATCCATATTTTGAAATGGCTGCTGACGGTAGAGTTTATTTAGCACAAAAAAGATCAATTAATATTCCTTCTCCTTCTTCAAGCGGAGATTTTGGAATCGGTGTTTATAAATTTACTGCTAGAAACCACGATGGTACACGAGCTGATAATTACAGTCCAACTTTTGCCTCAACAGATTTTCCTGTATTCCGTTTAGCAGACGCTTATTTAATGAGAGCTGAAGCTTTGTTTAATACAGATGGTGCTGCTGCTGCTGTTGCTGATATTAATATTATCAGAGAAAGAGCATATGGTGACAATAGTGGGAATGTTACAGCTGGAGATATTGATGCTAACTTCATCCTTGATGAGCGTGCTCGTGAATTCTACTACGAAGGACAAAGACGTACAGACTTAATTCGATTCGGTCAATTTACTGATGGTGCTTACCACTGGCAGTGGAAAGGCGGTACTTTTGATGGTACTGGTACAAGTAGCCACAGAAATCTTTTCCCAATTCCAGGCGATGAAATTTCTGCTAATCCTAATATCAAGCAGAATAGTGGGTATTAATAATTTAAATCCAATAAAAATGAAAAAATACTATATATTTCTTTTTGCATTAGTAAGTATGCTGGGCATTTTCACGAGTTGTGATGAAGATGGAGAGCAACTAGTAATGCGAGAAAACGTCATTGCTCCCTCAATAACATCAATGCCAGATTTGACATTGATTAGAGCAAATGGAGCTAATGTACTAACTTTTACATGTACTCCTGTAGATGCAGGTTTTAATGCCTCAGCTACTTATTTTCTTGAAGCTGCTCCTACTGGAGATAACTTCCAAAATGTCACGCAAATTTATAGTGGATTTACATGTGACAATATTGAAATAACAGTAAGTGAATTAAATACTCTATTGTTAGACATTCTTCCTGCCGATCAAACATCATCTGCAGATTTTAGAATACGTAGTGTATTAGAAACTGATGCTGGTCTTGGAGTGGAAGAATTTGAATATACCTCTGAAATCAACACAGCAGATGCTACTATTTTTGGTTTACTTCGTTTAGATGTAATTATTGCTGGAAAAGAAAATCAAAACATTAAATCACCGGGAAGCAATGGAATTTATGAAGGTTTTGTAAAAATTGGTGCTGGTGAAGAATTTACTTTACTTGATCCAGATAACAACATCTCTTATGGTGCTGGTGGTTCTGGTTTAGCTATTGATGGTTCTGGAATTTCGGTTGTTGATGCCGGATGGTACAAACTTACTGCAAACATAAATGATCTAACTTATGCGAATGAAGCTCACTTCATAGGACTTGTTGGTAGTGCAACTCCTAACGGATGGGATGCTCCTGATCAAAAAATGGACTATGATCCAGTAACTAAAACATGGTCAATTACACTTGACTTAGTAGATGGTGTAGTGAAGTTCAGAAGAAATGATGGATGGTCATGGAATATGGGATTTGTAGAAGGAGAAACTCCAGGATTTACCGGAGCGTTACAACAAGGTGGTGTTGGAAATGACATTCCACTTCCTGATGGACCAGGAAACTATACTGTGATCTTAAATATCATAAGTGACGCAGCTGGTACTTACGAATTTATCAAGAACTAATTGTATTAGTGAAATAATTTAGTATTCTGTCTTTATACAGGCAGAATACTTAAAAAAGATGAAGTATGAAAAATAATATATTTATCAAATTATTAGGACTAGCTTTCGCTTCTTTGTTATTAGTGTTTGTTGGTTGTGATAAAGATGATCTTCCAAGATTAGATGCCGAAATGGCTACTTGGAAATCGGATGGAATTACATCTACTTCCGTACTCTTAAGCGGTATTGTTGTTGCTGAAGGTGACGGTATTGCAGAATATGGAGTTGTTTGGGGATTAACTGAAAACCCTACAATTGCAGATTCTAAAAAAGTAGCTGATAAAGTAGAAAAAGCTGTTTACTGGATAACTGTTGATGGCTTGGAACATTTAACTACATATCAATACCGAGCCTATGTAATAATGGAAGATGAAACTGTGGTGTATGGTGATAACGACACTTTTACAACATTAGCAAATATTGCAACTGTAACGGCCGGTGATGCAACAGGTATTACTGATATTTTTGCACAAGTAGCTGTTGAGGTGCCTTATGATGGAAAAGCAGAAGTAACTTCAAAAGGTGTATGCTGGAATACAGAAACTCTTCCTACTATAGAGAACGATTCAACTCTAAACGGAAGTGATATTGGTGGATTCACAGCAGATTTAAAAGGTTTATTACCAGCAACAACTTATTATGCTCGTGCATATGCTATTAACTCTGTAGGAACCGCCTATAGTAGCGAAATTACATTCACTACTAATATTGGAGTTGCTGTATTAACAACCGATAGTGTAAGAGATGTAACCAAAACAACAGCTAATGTTTATGCTAATGTAATCGTAAATGGTGGTGTTGATATAACAGAAAGAGGTTTTGTATACGCAATGGCCGAAAATCCAACTATTACTGATACAAAAATTTCAGATGCTGAAAACACAACAGGAACTATGACTGCAGCTTTAACAGAGCTTGCTTCAGGAACAACCTACTTTGTTAGAGCATTTGCTACCAATAGTGAAGGTACTGCTTATGGCGATAATATTCAGTTCTCAACAATAGCCGATATTACAACCTGGTATTTACCTGGAGATTATATTGCTGCAAGTTATCCTGGTTCTACATTTGGAGATTGGGATCCTGCAAATTCTCCTATTGTAATGAACACTGTTGACGATGCTACTGCATTAGAGGGATATGTATATATGGCTAACTCAAGTAATGGTTGGAAGTTTGCTTCTCAACCGAATTGGGATGGTCCAAATTATGGTGCTGGTGCAAACGCTGGAGAATTAGATGCTTCTGGTGACAATATCAGTTCTCCAATGGGCTATTATAAAATGAATGTAGATCTTTCTACTACTCCAATTACCTACACTGCAGTAGCAACTGACTGGGGTGTTATTGGTAGTGGAACACCTGGAGGTTGGGATTCTGATACAGACCTAACTTACGATCCTGCTTCAAGAACATGGAGAGGAACAATCCATCTTACAGCTGCTGAAATCAAATTTAGAGCAAATGACGATTGGGGCATTAATTATGGATTAAATTCAGGAGAAGAATTTTTAGGTGAAGGTGATTCTAATATCGCTATAGATCAAGAAGCTGATTACGATATTACTCTTGACTTAAGCACTCCTAATAAATATACCTATATGGCAAACAGATGGGGACTTATAGGTGATGCCACTCCTGGAGGATGGGATACTGATACTGATATGACTTGGGATGCTGGAAACAATGTATTCTCTGTAACATTAGATCTTACTGTAGGTCAGTTTAAATTTAGAGCAAATGATGACTGGGCTGTTAACTATGGTGGCGATATTGCTGCATTAACTGCAGGTGGAGCTAACATTGACGTTGCGGAAGCTGGTAATTATACTATTACTTTTGATACAATGACAAATGTTGCAACTGTAACAAAGAACTAAATCATACAATTTAAAAGAGCATACTTCGGTATGCTCTTTTTTTACATACAACAAGCCAATTTAAAAGGATTCAATACAAAGCTAACTATGAAGAATTTTTACACATACATCCTTTCATTGTTATTACTAGTTCCTGTAATAACAAAGGCACAAATCACAACTGTACCCGAATTTCCTAATGCCAATTCTGAAATCACAATTACATTTGATTCCTCACAAGATTCAAGATTAGGAACATTTACCGGAGAATTATATGCTCATACAGGAGTAATGATTGAAGGAAATGCAGATTGGCAACATGTTATTGGTTCATGGGGAGATAATACTGCACAACCACAACTAACGAATAACAACGATGGAACTTACACTCTTGTTATTACACCAAATATTACCGATTTTTATTCTGTTACTACAGGAGAAGTCGTGACCCAAATTGCTGCTGTTTTCCGCTCGGCAGATGGCAGTCAACAATCCAACGATCTATTTATTGATATCTACCAAGAAGGTTTAAACGTAAGTTTCTCCTCTCCTACTGATAATAAAATGATCGCAAAAAATGAAGAACTTCAAGTTGAAATTAAATCAAATATCAGCGAAAGCTTAAGTCTTTATCTTGATGGTGATTTAATAGAGAACACCACTACTGAACAAGAAATTAATACAAGCATACAAAGCACGGTTTCTGGAAATCATGAATTAGTTGCTGTTGCCACCTCTGGTTCAGAAGAAGCCCGAGAAACAATTCATTTCTATGTTAGAGAAGATGTAATTGTAGAAGATATGCCTACCGGAGTAATCGAAGGAATCAATTACATTGATGATAATACGGTAACTTTAGCGATGTATGCTCCTAAGAAAGATTTTGCTTTTGTAATTGGAGATTTTACCAATTGGGAAGTCGACAATGCATATCAAATGAAAAAAGATGAGGATTATTTTTGGATTACTATCGACAATCTTACTGCAGGACAAGAATACGTCTTTCAGTATGTTATCGACGGTGATGTTAAAATTGCAGATCCTTATGCCGATAAAGTTTTAGATCCTTGGAATGACCAATATATTGACGATTCAACTTATCCAGGTTTAATTGATTACCCTTCAGATAAAACTACAGAAATTGCAAGTGTTCTTCAGACCGGACAAACTGCCTTTAACTGGACCGATTCTCAATTTACAATGCCTGCCAGCGATGATCTTGTTATTTATGAACTTCATGTTCGTGATTTTGTTACAACAGGTAATATAAAAACAGTAACCGATACTCTTGATTATTTAGATCGTCTTGGAGTAAACGTAATCGAACTGATGCCTTTTAACGAATTTGAAGGAAATGATTCGTGGGGATACAATCCATCATTTTACTTTGCTCCTGATAAAGCATACGGCACAAAAGAAGATTACAAAACATTCATCAATGAATGCCATAAAAGAGGTATTGCCGTCTTTATGGATATGGTTTTAAATCACACCTATGGTCAATCTCCATTTTTAAGAATGTACTTTGACGGAACTAATCCAACAGCAGATAATCCATGGTATAATGAAAATCATAATTTTGCAAATACAGATGCTCATTGGGGATATGATATCAATCACGAAAGTGAAGCCACTCAAAAGTTAGTAGATCGTATCAATGCATATTGGATGAATGAATACCATATTGATGGTTTCCGTTTTGACTTTACAAAAGGTTTCTCAAATAAATCTCATCCCGACAGCGGATCAGATGTATGGGGAAGTGATTACGATGCGGATAGAATCAGATTGTTAAAAAGAATGGCGGATGAAATTTGGAAAGTAAATTCTGATGCAATTGTAAGCTTCGAACATTTATCTGATAATACAGAAGAAACAGAACTTGCCAATTATGGAATTCATTTGTGGGGAAATGCAAATGGAAACTATAATGAAGCCACAATGGGATACAATGAAAATAACAAATCCGATTTAAGCTGGACCTCCTGGAAACAAAGAGGTTGGAATGCTCCGAGAGTTGTGAACTACATGGAAAGTCACGATGAAGAGCGTTTAATGTATAAAAACCTACAGTACGGAAACTCATCTGGTGATTACGATGTTACGGATTTAAATACAGCTTTATCAAGAATTGAAACTGCCGCAGCCTTTTTCTTTACCATTCCTGGTCCTAAAATGATCTGGCAATTTGGCGAGTTGGGTTACGATTTTTCAATCGAGGAAAACGGAAGAGTTGGCAAAAAACCAATTCGCTGGGATTATCAGGATAATGACAATCGCAAAAGACTGTATGATGTATTTTCAGCCTTAATCAAACTTAAGAAAGAGGAAATTGCATTCGAATCAGATGATTTTGTTCTTGCTACAAGTCAGGCACTAAAAAGAATTGAGATTAATCATTCTGATATGAATGTTCGTATCATTGGAAATTTTGATGTTATTGCAGGAGAAATCAATCCTAATTTTAGCGAAACAGGAAGCTGGTATGATTATTTCACAGGAAAGAAAATTACGGTTAGCAATCCAACTGAAAAAATAGCATTAGAGCCTGGTGAATATCACATTTATACAAACAAACAATTAACCACACCTAATATTCCTGCTGCACCAATTGCAAATAATGTTGTAATTAATGGTACATTCAAAGAGTTAGAGACATTAACAGCTAGTTACGATTACTCCGATATAAATAATGATTTAGAAGGAAGTTCAATTCTTCAATGGTATCGAGCTGATGATTCAAATGGAACAAATGAAGAATCAATTACCGGAGCGACGCAATTGACCTACACATTAGCTGCCGCTGATAGAAATAAATATATTCGTTTCTCGGTTACTCCTGTTGCTGCCACCGGAGAACCTGCTAGTGGTGAAATCGTATTTAGCAATTATACCGATAAGATTGTATCAATTGTAAATCCTCCTGTTGCAAGTAATCTTGTCATAAGCGGAACAGAACGTGAAGATGAAATTTTAACAGCAAGCTACGATTACTCTGATATTGATGGCGATTTGGAAGGAAATTCCACTTATCAATGGTATCGTGCAGATGATGCTTCCGGAACAAATGAAGAAACAATTGCCGGAGCAACTGATTTAACTTACACTTTAACTGCTGACGATAGGAATAAGTTTATTCGTTTCTCAGTTGTTCCAGTTGCAGCAACTGGAGATCCTTCAAATGGCGAAATTGTGTTTAGTATTTACACCGGTGAAATTGTGTCTTTGGTAAATAAACCACTTGCTAGCAATGTATCAATTAGTGGAATTTACCGTGAGGATGAAACCTTAACAGCTAACTACGATTATTCTGATATTGATGGCGATTTGGAAGCTAGTTCAATTTATCAGTGGTATCGTGCAGATGATGCTAACGGTACCAACGAGGAAGCAATTACAGGAGCCACAGAACTAACCTATACATTAGTTAGAGATGACAGAGGAAATTTTGTTCGATTCTCAGTAATTCCTGTTGCTGCAAGCGGGGAATTATTACAAGGAGATATTGCATATAGTTCTTACTCGGATGAAATTTCGTATTCCACAGGAATAGATGATGTTCTTAAGAAAGAACTAAGGCTTTATCCAAACCCAGTGAGAGATATTCTTCATTTGGAGAATTTAAAAGATGTGAAAACTTTATACTTATTCAATACATCTGGCAAAGCAATTGTATCTGTAAATATGCCTAATGCTTCCACAGAATTAAATTTACGGAATTTGGCTAGCGGCGTTTACATATTGATTTTTGAATTGGAAGATGGTTCCAAATTGAGTAAGAAAATCATAAAACAGTAATCAAGTTTTCTTTATAGTTTATAAATCAGTAAAATCCCGCAAGTCATAACTGGCTTACGGGATTTTTTTATTTTATTTCCAACTCCAATCTATAACGTATTTCTGAATCACCAGGCTGCATTATCAACTGATAATTCCCAGGAATTAATGGATCATCAGGCATCGAAATCTTAAATACAAAAGGAGAATCTCCATAGCTTCCAATCTGTTCCCGAACCAAATTCTCCTTAGCATCGATTATCTTAAGATTAAGCTCCTTATCAAAAAACTGCATCAGATGAAATTGCACAAATACATTTTCCGATTCTGAATAATAGTAGTCCTGATCTGCCCCCATAAACTCTTCTCTCTCCTGCTTATTGTTTTCGTTAAGGTCAATAAATCCGGTAAAAAAGAAAAATCCTTCTTGCCCTTTTTTAAAGTTTGGAGCCATATTATCTACATTTTCGCTTATCCCCATAGCCATTTTAGGAACTTCTGGTAAAGAATCTGTTACTACAACCAATTCTGGTTCCGAATCAGCACTATCTTCCATTTCCGGGTCAGAAATCAATTTTTTAATGGTATCATTCACCTGAACTAACAATCGGTATTGCTTAGGAGTATCCTGCCCGAAAGATGCTGTTATCATATACTCACCTGCTGGTGCTTCTTTCAATATCCTTAAAAACTCATTTCCCTTACTCAAAGTATCTCTATTCATTGTATAATGCTGCAAACTATCCATTTTAGAAATGTTCATAGCAATGAGATCATATTTTGAATTCCATATCTGATAAACAACTTCTTGATTGCTCATAGGTAAATTTAATCCTATCTGAAAGTTTACATTTCCCAAATCAAATTGATACTGATTTAACCCTAATACTTCAGTACTATCCATTTTCATATCTCCATCTTCATCTATCCATTCTCCAAACAGATGAAAACTCTCTGGCAGCAGCTTCTTTCTTATTTTTAAGAAAGCTTTTCCATTGGGTTCTTTTAATGAAAAGTTTATTTGGTAGGTTTCGGCGTTATTTTCAGGATTTATAGTTAATATGTAATCGCCTACGGGTAGAAACGAATCAAAATTTGAATAAGAGAACATTGGATTACTAGTATATATCTTTCTTATGGTTCTTATGAGGTTACCACCTGTATCCCAAATTCTCAATTTTAAACTTGTTCCTTCTTTTATTTTAGGATCGTATAAAGTTGCGCTAATGGATTCTCCTTTAGAAAATGATTCTTTGCCTAAACCAAAAAACTCATTGCGCTCTACAATTTCATTTTCATTCAAATCAACCCATTTATTATAGGCAAACAATCCTATGGGAATATCATTCTTTTTTTGAATAATTTCAGATTCTACATTAAACACTTGTTGATCTTCTATCTTTTCTTTTTTCTCTGTTATTGGAGGATCATTTGTAGCCTGCTCCTGGCTAAACGAAATTATTACACTAAAGAAAAAAATGGCAAGTGCCAACAAACACCTGCCAAAAATACTTTTGAATATTCTTTGTATCATGGCTAAAGGTTTAAAGCTGAAAAAAGGTTGCTATTAATTTAAATACGTTCTTAATAGCCTATATGTTTTAGCTTTACGCCATTAGTTTGATGAATTGCAGGTGAAAAATGGTTAAAATTCCTTAAGAATTGTTACACAGGAACTAATGGCGATGAAATTCCAGTAAATTTCGGCTTTATAACTAATAGGGATGCGTAAAATTAAATGTTGTTCCCACATCTAATTGAGATTCGATACTAATTTCCCCACCTAATAATCCGACTAAACTTTTGGTAATAGACAAACCAATACCAACCCCGTCGTGTTGTCTATTTGCTTCAGCATTTACCTGTCTAAATTTATTAAAAATGGTATCTTGCTGATCTTCTGGAATACCTATTCCCGAATCCTTCACAAAAAAATACAATTGATTATCTATACTCTCATTAGCAATCAAACCATATTCAACACTTCCTGTATCCGTAAATTTCAATGCATTTTTCAGCAAGTTCAAAAAGATCTGTTTTATACGATTAGAGTCAGTTAAGATGTTTTTACCAATAAATTTTTCAGGAATATTTAATATTAAATCTATATTTTCTTTACCTAATAGTTTTTGTTCAATTTTAATTACTTCATCAATGTCTTCAAACAGTTCAGTAAGTAGGCATGTCTTCTTATTTATTTGCATAACTCCCGATTCAATAAGAGATATATCAAATAAATCTTCAACAATACTAAGTAAATGATTCCCACTTTGATTTATCATTTTACAATAATCTATTGCGGTATCCATTGTAGTGTACTCATCCACTAAATCAGAAAAACCAATTATTGCATTCAAAGGAGTTCTTAATTCATGCGACATAGTGGCTAGAAATACCGATTTTAAACGATCCGATTCTTTAGCTTTTTGCAGTGCCACTCTCAAATCATCTTCTATTCTTTTCTTTTCAATAGATATACTAATTTGATGAGAAACCAACTCTAACACTTCCTTATCTTCTTCCGTAACCGCTGTTTCATCATCATAACTTTGAATAACCAAAACCCCAATTGTTTTACCATTTCCTTTCAATGGCATTCCTAGCCAAATTTTAGAAGGGACTCCCTCAAGAGCTAAATCACCTTTCTCTGCCATTTTCTTCAAGGTTTCAGCTGTAGCTAAAAGTGGTTTACCATTATCTATAATCCATCCTGAAATTGTCTTCCCTTTAGGAAATTTATCAATCGAATCGAATTCATCGTTATGATAGGGCATGTGAAAATACTCACTTTCCTCATCATATAATGCAACGAAAAAATTAGTCGTATCAATTATTTTACTTAACTCTTCCCGAATAAATTGAATGAATTCAACCAATGTATAGTCTGACAGTACGGCATTTGATATATTTAGAATAATTTCCTGTATCTCATCCTGTCTCTTTTGCTCGGTGATATCTTCCTTAATCGCCAAAAAATTTATGATGTTACCATCATCACCTTTTATTGGAGAAATACTCGCTCGCTCCCAAAACAATCCACCATTCTTCTTTTTGTTATGAAACTCTCCTCTCCATTCTTTACCAGAATTTATAGATTCCCACAAAGACTCATAAACCTTTTTTGAATTTAATCCCGAACTTAAAATTCTAGGATTTTCCCCAACGATTTCTTCTAAGGAATAACCTGTTAACTCAATAAACTTTGGATTAACATATTCAATGGTTCCTTCCTTATTTGTAATAATAATTGATACTGGACTTTGAATAACAGATTGAGAAAGCTTAAGAACTTCAGCCCTGGCATTTTTGTAATTGGTAACATCGCGTATAGAAAGTAGACAAACCTCTTTATTTTTAAATGTGGAATTCTTAATCTTAACTACAACATCTATTCTATTGTCACTTTTACTAATCCCAATTCCTTGAATTTTATGCCTAAAATTTCTTGATTTCTCAGTAAGAGTATTTACCCAATATTCTTCCTTAATCAAATTAAAAATTGATTTTCCAGATAAATCTTCTTCAGAATACCCAAACATCTCTTCTGATTTCTTATTTACCTCTATTATCTTATCACCTTCGAGAATAAATACCGCCTCATTGCTAGCATTTGCTAATGTTTTAAATTTATTCTCACTTTCTTTTAGTTGATTAATAATTCGATGACGATCCAATACAATTGCTGTAATTTCCGCCAATTCTAAAATCAATTCGTAATCTTGTACAGGAGGAGTATTTGGAGAACGATGATATATTGCAAAAGTACCTACAACTTTACCCGAAGGATCTTTTATTGGTTCAGACCAACAAGATGCCAAATTTGCTTTATTAGCTAACCCCCTATAATTCAACCAGTAAGGATGCGTATTTATATTTTCAACGATAACTCTCTCGCCTCTATAAGCTGCCGTTCCGCATGATCCTTTGCAATCCCCAATTGGAAATCCATTTATAGCCCGATTGTAAAAATCTGGTAAACCAGGAGCAGCTTTCGACAATAAATATTTTCCATGATCATCAACCGTTAATATTGAGCATATTGAATTTTTTCCTGTTTTTTCAGCATTTTCAATAATTTCTAATAATATCGCATCTTCCGAATACCCATTATACAACATCTCTAAAATTCTCGATCGTAATGCTTTTTGCTCTCCCATTTTCCTAAAATATCATTTTTTTTGCTTCACAAACACTTTCTAAATCCCGAAAAGAGCTATTTTCATTTGTTATAAATAAGATTGGAACTAGGATTTCTAAAAATTTATTAACAAAACAGATACTGTAGTACCTTGTTTCAGGTCTGATTTTAGACTGATATTCCCCTTATGCAAACGAATTATTTGTCGAGCAACACTCAATCCAATTCCCGAACCTTCCTCTTTTGTCGTATAAAAGGGTACAAATACATTTTTAAGGTCCTCTACAGTTATTCCACAGCCAGTGTCTGCAATACTAATCTTCACAAAATGATCTTCCTCAAATTCTGCATTAACCTTAATTTCGCCCTCATTATGAATTGCTTGTTGAGCATTTTTAATAAGGTTAATAAGCACTTGCTTTAGTAAGATTTCATCGGCATGAACATTCAAATTTTCGGGATATACATTAAAATGAAACTGTATTTTCTCATTTGACTCTAAATTTAGTAACTCCTTAAGATGCAAAAACAGTTTGGCAACCGAAACACTTTTTAGCAATGGCTTTGGGATACGAGACAATTCACGGTAAGCCTCAACAAAATACATTAAACCTTGCCCCTGCTCTTTAATAACCTGAAGACCATCTCTGGTTTTATTAAGAACGGATTCGGTAAGAATTGTACCGGCTTCTATTTTTCGATAGTTGTTTTCCAATTTTTCAGATAAACAAGTTAAAGGTGAAACCGAATTCATAATTTCATGCGTGAGAACATTTATTAATTTCTGCCATGATTCAAGTTCTTTGGCATCTATTTCATTTTTAATATCTGCAATTGATACCAATTTAAACTCTACATCAGTTAATACTATACTCGTACAGGAGATCAATAAATATCTATTAATCTGATTTTTTTGAAAATTATGAACTTGTGTTTCTCCAGGTTTAATCCTCATCATTAACTTCACCAACTCCTCATCGATCTTTAGCAAAGCTTTAATATTTATCAAGTTATGAATCCCCAGCAACTCCCTCCCTTTTATATTTATACATCCAACAATTCCATCTTTATTAAAAGAAAGCAAGCCAATTGATGCGTGCTCTATTATGGCTTCACTATGCATTTCTTTACGTTGAAATTGCAAACGCAAATCTCTTATGGTTTGATTAATCTCGTACATACTTTTATGCAATTCCTCAAACGATTTTCCCTTTACATTACGAGGAACCTTTATGCTTATATCATAATTTTTTACCGAGAGAAAAAACTGAGTCAACAAACGATTGGTTGCATTTAAATAATGAATTAATCGATAGCTAAACCATATCAAAACAAGTAAAAGAAGATAAGCTATTAATTGAAATTTTGTTTCCCAATAAATAAAACCTGCAACAAAACTTAATAAAAGAATCCCCACTAAACGAATCACAATCTGAACAAGTAGATTTTTATAAATCATATTTTTTTATTTTGTGATAGAGAGTCGGACGAGTAACACCTAATTCCTTTGCCATATGAGTAAGGTTGCCTTTGTATCGATCCATTGCCATTATTATCATTTGTTTTTCCATCTCTTCAAAACTTTTAGGCGATATCCTAACAGCTTGTCCATTGATTTGTTTAAATAGAAAATCATCACTGGTAATCATATTTTGTTCTGAAAGAATTACTGCTTTCTCAACAGCGTGTTGCAACTCCCTTACATTCCCAGCCCATGAATAATTTCGAAGCTTATCACGTGCTTCTATTGTAAAACGCAGCTTTCCTTTATTGTATTTTTTCGCATATTTCAGAAGGAAATATTCAGCGAGCAAAACAATATCTCCGCCGCGATCACGTAAGGCCGGTACATCAAGCCGAATGGTGTTAATTCTATAAAGCAAATCTTCCCGAAAGCTTCCTTCTTCCACCATCTTTTCAAGATTTTTATTGGTAGCACATAACAAGCGAATATCGATATTTCTTGCTTTATGATCACCTACGCGAGTCACTTGTCTACATTGCAATACGGAAAGAAGTTTCGCTTGCATTTCCAGACTTAAATTCCCTATTTCATCCAAAAAAAGAGTTCCTCCTGATGCCAATTCAAAACGTCCAATTTTCGCTTCTTTAGCATCGGTAAAGGCTCCCTTTTCATGTCCAAACAATTCACTTTCAAATAATGATTCGCTAATTGCTCCCATATCAACCGAAATAAATACATTTTCACATCTATTTGACAATCGATGCATTTCTCTTGCAACAACCTCTTTTCCCGAACCATGCTCGCCTAATATCAACACATTAGCATCGGTTTTCGCCACCTTCGAAATTACTTTCTTCAAATCCATCATAACTTTCGATTGTCCAATAATCTCAGTCTGATTGTGATTTAACTCTTTTGACAGTTCCCTTTTATCAGATTCTAATTTTTGAATCTTCAATTTAGAATTGCGCAATTTCAATGCTGTTTTTAGAGTAATAATCAATTTATTATTGTCCCAGGGTTTCAATACAAAATCACTTGCTCCATTTTTTATGGCATTAACTGCCAATTCAACATCGCCATAAGCTGTTAATAAAACAACAACTAGATCTGCATTCTGTTTTTTTATTTCCTGCATCCAAAACAATCCTTCATTTCCTGTATTTATACCTGCTGAAAAGTTCATATCCAAAAGAACAATATCATATTGGCAAGACTGGAGTTCACTTAGTAAGCTTTTAGGGTTCGAAAGTGTATTTACAAGCTCAAATTCATCCTGCAATAACATTTGTAAGGAAACACGAACTCGTTTGTGATCGTCGACAATTAAAATTTTTTCTGATGACATATTTTAGAATTAAGACAACCAAATGTAGAAAAATGAGATTAACAACTCAACAAAATGTAAAGAAACTATACAGTTAAAATAAAAGAATTTTACATTTTTTTTATCACTAAAAATCCACCATTACACTCTAACGACCTATTAACAGATCAATTAACAAACATGGCACATCAATTGGTTATTGTCAGATAGAATTGAAATCATAAAATAATTTGTGATTGTAGAGTTTAACATTTAGAATTGTAATTCAAAATCCAACACTAATGATTAAAATTGAAAATCTGACGAAAGTTTTCAAAACTGAAGACATAGAAACAACAGCCCTAAACAGTATAAACTTAGAGATTAAAGAAGGTGAATTTGTCGCTATTATGGGACCTTCTGGATGCGGAAAATCAACACTTTTAAATATCTTAGGAATACTTGATAGTCCATCTGATGGACGATATTTCTTTTGTGATGATGAAGTTGGAATGCAAAAGGAAAATCAAAGAAATAAGCTTCGAAAAGGAAACATCAATTTTGTTTTTCAATCGTTCAATTTAATTGATGAATTGAATGTTTATAAAAACGTAGAACTCCCTTTAAAATATTTGCACTATTCTTCAGCAAAAAAGAAAGAACGTGTTTTGGAAATGTTAGATCGAATGAAAATAGGTCACAGAAGAAATCATTATCCACAACAACTGTCAGGTGGACAGCAGCAAAGAGTTGCCATTGCTAGAGCTGTTGCAGCAAATCCAAAACTTTTACTTGCCGATGAACCTACTGGTAATCTGGATTCGAAAACCGGGCTGGAAGTAATGAATTTATTAAGCGAATTAAATAATGATGGAACTACAATAGTAATGGTTACCCACTCAGAACGAGATGCCGAATTTGCTCATCGTGTTATTCGATTGTTCGATGGAGAAATTGCGCTTGAAAATACTAAAAAGGAAATTGCACAAGTTGTATATTAATCAATAAAAGCTATGAAAATACTATCTCAAAAAAACAAGTGGGCTACGATTAATATTATTGGTATTGCTATTGCGTTTGCTGCTATTTTATTGGTAAGCACCTACACCATACACGAATTGTCATTTGACAAATTCCATTCAAAGGCAGATAATATCTACCGATTAAACGTAGATAAACCTGGAAGAGTAGGATTTATGGAAACTGCTGACAATCTTCAAACAGCTTCCTTAAATGGTTATTACACATCGAGTTTATATGATTATTTTCCCGAAATAAAAGATGTTACCTTACTAACTAATACTTACAATTTAAGCTTGAAAGTCGGAGCTGAAACATATAGTATTGAAAAATCGTTTTACACAGATCATTCCTTTTTTAACCTATTCGATTTTAACCTTCTACAGGGAAATAAAAATGATCTTTTTAAAAATACCAATGAAATTGTTTTAAGTAAAAAAGCCGCGCTTAAGTATTTTGGCGATACTAAGGTTATTGGTAAGGAAGTAAAAATAAAATCGGAATATGATAATAATGATGGAACAAGCTATACCGTGAAAGCTGTTTTTGATGATTTTCCATCTAATTCTCATATGACTTTCAATTTACTGATTTCAGAGAAAACAGAAAACCTGCAAAGTCCATATGGTACTGCTTTTACTTATTTACTTCTGCAAAAAGAGAGTAATCCAATTCAACTAGCAGATGCTTTAAATCTGTATTGGAAAAAAAATGTAAAAGAGAGTGAATTAGCGCCCACGTTCAAATTAATGAATCTAAAAGATATTCATCTAAAAAGCCACATGCGTGATGAACTGGGATCAAATGGCAATTTGAATTCCATTATAATTCTGGTTATTGGTGCATTAATAGTATTCCTAATCGCCATTGTAAATTATTCAAATTTAAATTTTGTACAGTTTACTACCAATCTAAAGGATTTAAAAATAAAAATCATTAATGGAGCTTCGCTTTTGAATTTATCAACAAATCAAATTGGTGTATCTCTTTTTCATACCTGCATTGCTATTGTTATTGGAACTTTAATTGCTATAAATTTTGATAATATTTCTAATTTTAATCTGCAGTTTAATTTCTCAATAAAACTCTTTTTATGTGTATCGATTTTTTTTGCAATTCTATTTAGTTTTATTGCTTTGCTGCCTCTTTATACAAAAAACATATCGAATAACTTAAGTAAAACTCCTGATCAAGGATCCAAAAAATTTATCATTTCACTTGTATTCCAATTTGTATTGTCAATATCAGCAATAATACTTACCATGGTATTACACAAGCAAGTTGATTATATCCAAAAAACACATCCAGGAGAAGATAAAGAATCCATATTAACCATTAGCAATTTTCCATATGAGGCTATAGCTAAATTTGATTTGTTAAAAGAAAAAGTGCAACAACACTCCGAAATTGAATATTTAAGTTCCACATTCATGCCACCTGGAATCTTTCCTGATTTCGAGCACTCTTTCGAAATGGAAGGAATTGAAAACAGCAAGGAGAATAGAATCATGATTAATTCAGTAGAAAAAGACTTTTTCAAACTATTCAATATTAAAGCCTTAGTTGGAAATTTAGAATTACAGAATGGATCAGATTTTATCTGGGAATGCAAAGCAATAACACCCAATAGCGAGATAGCACTCCAGAATTTAGAAAAACTCGATCCTATCCACAAAAATTTTAAAGAGCAATACATATTAAATGAATCAGCGGTTAAAAAACTAGGGTTTAAAAATCCCGAAGATGCTATCGGAAGACAATTTCAATATCATTTTAGAGCTCCTCGGTATTTTAAAAAGGGGGAAATTGTAGCTGTAATTAAAGATTTACACTATGCTGATCTTTTTTCGAAAGAATTACCAATGGTGATTGGTCTTAAACGTATTTTTAATGGAACTTTTCTAGTGAAAATTAATAAAAACAAAAAAGCCGAAGCAATCCAGAAACTTACTAAAGAATGGAATCAGTTATTTCCCGATTCGCTAATGAAATATAAATTTCTTGATGATATTTACGCCGAAATTTACAAAAACCAATACAAGGAAATGAAAGCACTTACATTGTTCGCTATTCTTTCCATATTACTATCAATTTTGGGAATGTTTGCATTATCATCCTACAGCATTCAGCACAAAACCAAAGAAATTGGAATTAGAAAAGCAAATGGAGCTAGTTCTTTGGAAATTATGATACAATTAATTAGGGAATATGCTATTTGGGTTGCTCTGGCATTTATTATCGCCTGTCCGCTAGCCTATTATACTGCAGAAGACTGGTTACAGCACTTTGCTTACAAAACAGATTTATCATGGTGGATATTTGCCCTTGCTGGTATCATAGCTTTGATCATTGCAATTGTTACGGTAAGCTGGCAAACCTGGAATGCAGCAAGAAAAGATCCGATTTATGCTCTTAAGTACGAATAATAAATACACAGACTTGAATCGTGGGAACTTGTTTCATGAAAAACCGTAATTCGGATTAAATAAAGTCCGGACTATCATAAAAAGTTGTCCGGACTTTTTTTTCTCAGATCAAGAGTTTTGCGCTAAATTTTATTCAAAAAAAGTGCCACTCCGAGGAGCAGCACTTTTAGGTTGCGTGTAAAATATATAGAGAAAACTTTACCCTACTAATCTGCTTTTAGGCTTCTGTGCCATAAGCATTTCTTTTGTTTTGATATCAAGCTTTGATTCTTTCTCCTCAGGCTGAGTAATTTCTCCGGTTGCTTGAGTAGAATCTCCTCCCATACTATACAATCCCTTAAGCATCATAGCTTCTTTCTCTTCTGCAGGAATTGCTCTGTAAGCAGCTTTCTTCTCTTCAATGATTCTTTGTTTTTCTTCCTCTTCAGCATTTACTTTTTCGTAGTAAGCATCGGCTTTTCTGTTTTTCAAGAAAGGACCAGCAACAGTTGGGAATAATTCCAACAATAGCATTTCTTTTTCGTTTTCAGCCAATTTAACTCCACCAAACTCATCCAATACTGGATTCTCCGGTGATTGATATTTACTTACATCAAAGTCAGTTGCTTCGCTCTGACCACAGATCTTATGACGGTATTCCGGATCGATATCGATTGGAGTTTCACCGTACTCCCCTTTTACAAGGTTAAAGAACTGGTTATTTACGTTTGTATATGGAGCTTTACCGCTGTTCACATCCAATACGTAGTTTACTGCCTGTACACCGATAATTTGCGATGATGGAGTAACCAATGGAGGACAACCTGCTGCAACTCGTACTTCCGGTACTTTCAATAATACAGTTGGCAATAAATCTTCCAAACCTAAGCTTTTCAACTGAGCCAACATATTGGTGTACATGCCACCTGGAATTTCAGCAGCTTTGACCTCTTCGTTTGGTGCCGGGAAGTTGAAGAACTTATCAATAGCGTTACAAACCTCTAACAATTCTTCTTCCTTATCAGCTTTAGCTAATTCAATAGCTTTATCGAATAATGAATCAATCTCTTTTGGAAGATAATCAGCAGTAATATCAAATTCTAATGGGAACATTTTGTAAGAATCGAATTCTGCAATTCTCTCACGAATTCCCTTTAATTCCTTGTTGATTTCAACAACAGCCTCCAGATTCACACCCGTGTCCAAACCTAACTTATCAGCAAAAATCTGAATGATTTCGAATGCCGGAGCAGCTGGTCCACCTGCGAAATTCAAGATGTTTGTATCAACAATATCAACACCATTAACAATTGCCATTAAAACAGCACCTAAACCATAACCTGGAGTACAGTGAGTATGAAAATCAATAGGAAGATCAATCTCTTTCTTCAAACGCTTGATAATCTTACCTGATAATGATGGAGGAATCAATCCAGCCATATCCTTTACGGTAATCATATCAGCTCCCATGGCTTCCATTTGCTTCGCTTTGTTCACAAAATAGTCAACATCAAAAATCTTCTTCGGTAATTTCTTACCAGAAAATAGTGCTTTCCATCTCTGTTTTTTAGTGAACTTAGGATCTACAGTATAACAAACAGCACAGTCGGCAATACCACCTGCCTCTTTCATATACTTAATGGTAGTTTCCATGTTCTTCACATCGTTCAGACAATCGAAGATACGCATGATACCCAAACCAGATTTCACAGCATTTTTATTGAATCCTTCGATTACCGTCTCTGGATATGGAGAGTATCCAAACAAGTTCCTTCCACGAGACAGAGCTGTTAAATGAGAAACATCGCCAATAACTTCTTTAATTGATTCCAACCGGTGCCAAGGATCCTCGTTCAAGTAACGCATAACTGAATCTGGAATTGCTCCACCCCAAACTTCCATTGCATAGAAATTAGCATCCTTATATAAAGGAAGTACCTTTTCAATCTCAGCCTGAGGAACACGTGTAGCAAATAATGATTGCTGCCCATCACGAAGTGTGAGGTCACGAATCTTTAATTTACCAGTACGTTTAATTGCAGCTCTTTCAGCAGCAATTTTCTTACGGTTCACTTCTCTCTGTGCTTCAAACTCATTCTTACGCTTTCCTTCCAGATAACCTTTTGCTACCAATGGGAATAACTCTAACAGCATAAATTCTTTATCATCCTTAGCCAGTTTTACATTTCCGTATTGTGGCAATCTTGGATTTTCAGGAGATACATAAGCATCTACATCATAATCTACTTTTACAGGATTTCCAGTGATTTTCTCACGGAACTCTGGTGCAATATCGATTGGAGTTGTTCCATATTCACCTTTAACCAAATTAAAGAATTGGTTTGATACATTGGTATAGAATGGACGACTAGAGTTCTCATCAATTACACAGTTAACAGCCTGTACACCTACAATTTGAGAAGAAGGGGTTACCAATGGCGGACAACCTGCGTCCAAACGAACCACCGGTACCACTTCTAACACTCTCTCAAGCAGGGTTTCCAAACCTAAAGCTTTCAACTGGTTTAGCATGTTAGTGTACATACCTCCAGGGATTTCCGCATTCTTAACCATTTCGTTAGGAGCTGGGAAATTAAAATATTCTTCAATTGCATGACAAGCTTTCAACAATTCTTCCTCGTTGTCTGCTTTTGCATGCTTGATTGCCACATCGAATAATTGATCGATGTTTGCCGGCAATTTATCTTTTGTAATATCAAATTCGATTGGGAATTGCTTGTAGCTATCAACTTCTGCCAAAGCATTTGCACGAATATCTTTCAGAATCTTATTGATTTCTACAACAGTTTTCGCATCACCATCTAATTCAACACCTAATTTCTGACAGAATAGATATACCAACTCGTATGCCGGAGCAGCAGATCCACCTGCAAAATTCATGATGTTTGTATCGATAATATCAACACCATTAACAATTGCAGAAAGAGCCGAAGCCAAACCATACCCAGGTGTAGAATGTGAGTGAAAGTCTACAGGAATACTTAATTCTTCTTTAAATCGACGGATGATTTTACCTGCTAACGAAGGTGAAGCTAATCCAGCCATATCTTTAAGAGAAATCATATCGGCTCCTAAAGCTTCAAGCTTTTTCGCCATGTCAACAAAGTAATCAAGATCAAAAATCTGATCAGGAAGATCCTTAATTGTTAATCTTTCCAAATCTTCTTTTTTGGTAGGAAATTTAGAATCTACTGTAAAACATACAGCACAATCAGCCAAACCACCAGCTTCTTTAACATACTTAATGGTAGATTTCATATTTTCGATATCATTCAAACAGTCGAAAATACGCATAATACCCAAACCGGATTTAACCGCCTGAGTATTGAATTTTTTAATTACTGATTCAGGGTAAGGACTGTAACCGAATAGATTTCGTCCACGAGATAAGGCCGTAAGTTTGGAAACATCGCCAATCACCTCTTTAATGGACTCTAAACGATACCAAGGATCCTCGTTCAAATAACGCATTACAGAATCAGGTACTGCTCCACCCCACACTTCCATTGCATAAAAGTTTGCTTTCTTATACAGGTGCAATACTTTCTCGATCTCTGCTTGCGGCATTCTAGTCGCAAAAAGAGATTGCTGTCCATCTCTTAATGTTAGATCCCTGACTAATAGTTTCCTTTTTTTCATACCCTGACTTATTAAATATTCAAATCAATATCACTCGAGAGAGTTCTTTTTTTGGAATCAAATCTGATTGATGATTGTTTCCGGATCAAAAATAAAAACTATTTTTTATTGAAGAAATATTTCTTCAATAAAAGCTGTGTGTTGTACGATATCAAGATTAATGAGTATAAACACCCACCTTAATTAGTGATTTTTTTCCTTAATAACTTCGTTTCTATTTCGCAATCGATAGCAAAAACTGTAATCCAGAGATTGCAAAATATGAAAATCTTAATAAATTCGGGACGATGGTGAGATCGATATAAATTCATACCAAAATTAACCGATAGAACCTACTGTTAACTAATAATAGGGGTAAAACACCCATTCTTATTTTTTCAATTTCAAAAGACTGCTAAACAACATATCAATACTCGACTTTTGTAGGAAGAGAATTTCATTCAAAGCAAATTTTAGGTGTAATATTTAAATCCCATATCCACTAAATTAAATCAAAAGTTCAGTTTTGATCAATCTCCTATTCATTTCGTAAAAAGATGATTACTTTTGCCCTGTTAAAATTGAATCAATAAAAACCGCATTTGCTCTTATTGTAAAAATGGGAGCAAAGCACTAAATAGCAGGTCGTGAGTATAATAGGACAATACGCAGAATTAAAAGTTGCCAAACTAGTTGATTTCGGAGTTTTTCTGGAAGGTGAAGATGAAGCTTTAATATTGCTTCCAAATCAATATGTTCCAGCCAAAACACAAATTGATGACACTATTAAAGTCTTTATTTATCGTGATTCTGAAGATAGAATTATTGCTACAACACTGACTCCAAAAGCTATTGCAGGAGAATTTGCGGTTATGAAAGTTAAATCAGTAACCAATGTTGGTGCCTTTTTGGATTGGGGTTTAGCCAAAGATCTTTTGGTACCTTTCAGTGAGCAAAGAGATAAATTGCAAGAAGGGCTATCCTATCTGGTTTTCGTGTACATAGATGAATCAACGGGAAGAATTGTTGCAACTGCTAAAATTGAAAAAATTCTTAAAGATGTAGAGTTATCTTATAATGAAGGTGATGAAGTAGATATTTTAGTTGGGAAGAAAGGAGATTTAGGTTTCCAAGTCTTAATTAATGATGATGCATTAGGAATTATCTACAAAAATGAAATTTTCGGTCACTTAAAAACCGGAGATAAAAGAAAAGCTTACATCAAGAAACTAAGACCTGACGGAAAAATCGACATTAGCCTTCAACAGCAAGGATATCAGAATGAAGTACCAAAATCGGGACAACAGATCTTAGATATGCTTAAAGATGAAGAAGGATTTCTTCCTTTAAATGATAAAAGTTCTCCTGATGACATTTACTACACACTAAAAATGAGTAAGAAAAACTTCAAAAAGGCTATTGGACTTTTGTACAAGCAGAAACTAATTACAATTGAAGATGCCGGAATTTATCTGGTTCAATAATACTAAACCACAACTAACTTAAACATGAACAATTACCTTAAAACATTATCTCTTGCCGTTGTAATGCTATTTTCAGCTACAACAATGGCACAAGACAAATCAGATTGGAAAGCTGGTGTTCCTGAAGGCTGTACTACCATCACAGTTGGAAAAATGGCAACAGTTGACGGATCTGTTATTACATCACATACTGATGACAGTCACCGAACTCGCGCATGGATGAATGTAATGCCTTCAAAAAAGCACGAAAAAGGAAGTAAGTTTGATCTTTACGAAAGATCGGCATATGATAGTTTAGCTATGCCAACTTATCAGCATAAAAAAATTGGAGAAATTGATCAGGTTGAAAAAACCTACCAATATTTGAATACTGCTTATCCTTGTATTAATGAAAAGCAGTTGGCAATTGGTGAGTCTACATTTGGTGGACGTGAAGAACTCTTCTCTAAAGAATGTTTGATTGATTGCCAGCGTTTGCAACAATTAATGTTGGAAAGGTGCACAACAGCACGTGAAGCGATCACCTTAGCAGGTGATTTATTAGCTAAATACGGTTGGAGAGATTATGGAGAATGTTTGACTATAGCCGATAAGAAGGAAGTTTGGCATTTCGAAGTTGTTGGTCCAGGTGAAGGAAAAATAGGTGCAATTTGGGTAGCACAACGTGTTCCTGATAATCATATCTCAGTTAACGCCAATGCTAGTACAATAAAAGAAATTAATCTTGAAGACAAGGAGCATTTTATGGCTTCTAAAAACGTCTATGCTTTAGCAAAAGAAAAAGGATGGTGGAAAGAAGGTGAAACATTCAAATGGAATGCTGTTTATGCTCCTAAAAGCAGACTATCATTAGCTTCAAGAAGAAGAGAGTGGAGAGTGCTTTCAATGGCGGCTCCTTCTTTAAATTTAGATGCGAATGATAAAAATTATCCTTTTTCGGTAAAACCAGATGAAAAAGTTAGCATGGATAAATTGGTAGAAATTTTTAAGGACTACTATGAAGGAACTCCATACAACTTTGTAAAAAACATCAAACAAGCCGATGAAGATGGTAAGGAAGTATTGTCTCCATTTGCCAATCCATTTATGCCTTATGGTATGAATCGTCTTTTCCGTGTAAACGGAGGTTGGGGTGAACTTGGAGAAAGAACCATTGCTCGTTGGTACACTATGTATGCGACCATTATTCAGTGTCGTGACTGGTTGCCTGATGATATAGGAGGAATTGTTTGGTTGGCTCAAGATAATGTGGCCACATCAATTTATATTCCGGTTTATGCAGGAACAACTGATTTAGCGGAAAGTTATAAAGTTAAAGCAAGAAGAACTGGTTATACTCGCACATCTGCATGGTGGGCATTCAACCGTTTAGGAACACTTACAGCTCAACGTTGGGGAGATATGAGACATGATGTAGATAACGTTTTTGTTCCTCTTCAGAAAAAATATTTTGAAGAGCAAGCTAAAATTGATGATGAATATCTAAGTTTGAGCAAAAAGAAACGTAAAAGTTTCCTTACCAATAGAAGTATACAATTAGGTAACGAAGTTGTAGAGAAAGCCTGGGAAATTGGCGATGGACTTTGGACCAAATACGACGAGAAATTTTAAGATTAAAATATTTTGAGAGTAGCTTTTTTAGCTACTCTTTTTTTATGCAAAAAAATCGAAACCTTCAATAAACAACTCTTTAATAGACGCTTATTGCTTACAACACTTTAATATCTATCTATATAGAAGATTTTAAACTCTTTTTATCTGCATAAATGAAGAAAGGTATTATTATTGGCGGTGGAATTGCCGGGTTAACAGCTGCTATAACAATGGAACAAGCCGGTTTAGATTTTACTGTATACGAAGCAGCACCTGAACTAAAACCTTATGGAGCTGGTATTTGGATGGCACCTAATGCCATGCAGGTATTCGATAGAATTGGTGTTAAGAATGCCGTTTTAAATGCTGGTATTGAATTGGAAAAAGTAGGTATAACCAATGAAAATCTACAGCTAATCCATGGATTGGATATGAGCAGAATGAAACGAAAGTTCGGTTCTTCAATAGTGGCTGTTCATCGTGCCAAACTTCAACAGGTTTTATATTCGTTTGTTAGCCCTGAGAAAGTAATATTAAATAAAGCATTGGTTTCAGTAAGCGATAATAGCAATAAAGTTGAAGTAGAGTTCGCAGATGGAACAAAAGCTGAAGCTGATTTTGTGATTGGTGCAGATGAGATGAATTCTAAAGTTAGAGCTCATATTTACCCTGAATTCCCATTGCGCTATTCTTCTCAAACCTGTTGGAGAGGTATGGTAACTCATGATCTTTCGAAAGAGTGGAAAAATTCTACTCTTGAGTTATGGGGTAAGCAATTGCGATTTGGAATGGCTGAAATGGCAGACAATCAAATTTATTGGTTTGCTGTAAAAACTGCACCTGTAGGAGAACAAGATACAACCGTCAACATTAAGGCTTATCTTTTAGACGAATTCTCTCAGTTCGATGGACCTGTGCATGAATTAATAAATGCCACTCCTGATTATATGATTCGAAGGACTGATTTGTTCGATCTTCCCGGATTAAAACAATGGCATAAAGGAAAAGTGTGTTTAATTGGAGATGCAGCACACGCAGCAACACCAAACTTGGGACAAGGTGGAGCACAAGCTGTCGAAGATGCTTATTCTCTTGTTACCAAATTGAAATTTGAAGGTAACATAGAAAAAGCATTCTCTACTTTCAGAAATGAAAGGTATGGTAAAGTGAGAAAGATAATATTCGGATCCTATTGGATTGGAAGAGTTGCACATTGGAAACACTTTAGAGGAATTCGTAATTTCTTCCTAAAGTACACTCCATCTTTCATGGAAAACATCCAACTGGATAGTATATATAAAATCAATTCGTCGAACAATAAAACTATCTGATTGTTTCTAAGAAAAATCAAATATGAAAAAATTAATAATTTTATTAACGGTTATGTGTTTTGCATTCGCAATTACATATGCACAAAGTAATATTTATCAATTTAAAGTTGAAGATATTAATGGTAACGAATTTGACTTTTCTCAGCTAAAAGGTAAGAAAGTAATGATTGTTAATACGGCGTCAAAATGCGGACTTACTCCTCAATACAAAGATTTAGAAAGCTTGTATCAAAAGTACAAAGATCAAAATTTTGTCGTTATAGGTTTTCCTGCAAATAATTTTCTACGACAAGAACCGGGGACGAATGAAGAGATAAAATCTTTCTGTTCTCAAAATTACGGAGTAAGTTTTCCTATGATGTCCAAAATTTCTGTGAAAGGTGATGATATGCATCCTGTTTATCAATGGCTAACTCAGGAATCATTTAATAAAGTTATCGATTCCAAAGTAAAATGGAATTTTCAAAAATATCTTCTCAACAAAAATGGAGAACTGTTCAAAGTTATTTCTCCAAGGGTAAATCCGATATCAGAAGAAATAACATCCTGGTTGGAGAATTAATTTTCATTTCTAATTAAGAACAAAAGGCTTTAGTGTGATTCTAAAGCCTTTTGTTGTTTCATAAAAATTTATTATTAACTTATCAGATACTTTTATTATATTTATTTAACCATTGATGATTTACTGAAGACCAGCAATTAGCAAAAAAAAATGACATCAAAACTTAAAAATAATTTAAATAAAAGCATTGCCCCAAAAGATATCTCTAACCGATTCTTTTTTTCATTGCTTCTTATCATTTTGATATTTACAACCGTCTTTGTTTACACGTATAAAAAAAATACAGACAAATTAAATGAAGATCATTTACAACAAAGTAAGGAACAAATTATTCAGGCTAAAAAAGATTACCTGAAAGCAGTTGTTGACAGAACCATTTCTGAAATTGAGTTGATTGAAAAAATGCATCTTCAGATTAACAACAATCCCGATGAATCCACTTATAAACTAATTAAAGAACAAGCCAAGGCATTTATTCGAAACACCATACTACAAGATTCAGGCTACATTTGGGTGGATGAAGTCATTAGTTACAATGAAGGAGACAAATTTGCCATAAGAATGGTTCACCCTAATCTTCCAGAAACTGAAGGTGACACTATTTCTACCTCTACCAAAGACATCAAGGGAAATACTTTTTATCTAACTGAATTAGAAGGTGTAAAACGATATGGAGAATTATACTTTTCATATTGGTTTAAACATTTTGGCAATAATAAAATTTCCCAAAAACTCTCTTATGCCAAATTATATAAAAAATACAACTGGATTATAGCTTCAGGTGTTTATTTAGATGATGTTGATGAATTTATAGCCAGCGAAACAAGTAAAAGCGTACTAATAACCACCGAACACAATAAGCTAGCTGTTATAATTGCACTAACAACTATTTTGCTATCAATAATTAGCGCCCTGTTTTATCGCAAAAGAATCACCAATATTTTAAAATTCTACATGAATAAAGTACATGAGCGAGAAAATGCCTTGAAAGAAATAAATTTGTCTTTGGAAAATATCGTAGAAGAAAGATCAAGACAGCTTTCTGAAAGCGAAAAGAGATATCAGGTAATTTTTAGAAACAATCAATCAATTATGATGTTACTAAATCCATCAAACGGTGACATTTTAGATGCAAATGATGCGGCCTTAAATTTTTATGGCTATTCTTTAGATGAAATTACCTCAATAAATATAAGTAAAATTAACACCTTAAGTAAAAAGGAAGTTGAACTGGCAATACACGAAACCAATAAATCCGGATCCAAGTATTTTTTATTTAAGCATCGCCTTTCGAACGGAAAAATAAAAGATGTAGAAGTATACACAGAGAGAATGACAATAAATAGTAAAGAGGTATTTTTCTCAATCATTCATGATATTTCTAAATTGCGCAAAACCCAGCAGGAATTACTAATTGCAAAGAAAAAAGCTGAAGAAAGTGACCAATTAAAAACCGCTTTTTTAGCCAATATGAGTCATGAAATTCGTTCCCCTTTAAATTCTATTTTAGGATTTACTGATTTACTGTCTGGATCAAACATTAGCATCGATCAAAAATCACGATTCACACAAATTATAAATAACTCAGGAGAACAACTCATGAGAATTATTGATGATATTATTGATATTTCGCACATTGAATCAAATCAACTCACCTTATCAATTTCTTCAATTTCCATTAACAATAGCTTAGAAGAAATAGTCACCGGATTTAAAAACTCAAGGATGACATCAAAGAATAAAAACATTGATTTAAATTTGCAAATACCTAATAAAAAAATTGATTATAAGATTAAAACAGATGAAGTAAGATTTACTCAAATTTGTAATAACTTATTAAATAATGCATATAAATTTACTGAAAAGGGATCTATTGAAATTGGATATACTCTTGGTGATTCATCACAAAATAAATATCTAAATTTCTATGTTAAGGATACCGGACTTGGTATCCCTAAAAATAAATTCAATTTAATTTTCGATCGTTTTTCTCAAGTTTCGCATAATGATTATCGAGAAGGAAATGGTCTCGGACTAAGTATTACAAAAGGTTTGGTACAGCTGTTAGGTGGTGAAATAAATGTAGAATCGACCTTAGGTAAAGGCACAACTTTTTATTTCACCATTCCAATAACTTACAAAAGCCAAAAGCAAGAAAAAGTTGATTCTGATTATGTCTAGTTCTTGCGTTCAAGCTCCTTTAAGTTTTCCATCTTTTTAATTGATAGATATGAATTAATATCACCAAGGTGCTCTTTCACTTTTTTATTACCAAACTCATATACCTTTTCAACCAAACCATCAAGAAAATCTCTATCGTGAGAAACTACAATTATGGTTCCATCAAAATCTTTAAGAGCTGATTTTAAGATATCTTTGGTTTTCATATCCAAGTGATTCGTAGGCTCATCCAGAATCAATAAATTAACTGGTTCCAAAAGAAGTTTAATCATTGCCAATCTGGTTTTCTCTCCACCTGATAAAACTTTCACCTTTTTGGTTGAGTTATCACCTCCAAACATAAAAGCACCTAGTAAATCCTTAATTTTAGTTCGGATATCTCCTATTGCCACATGATCAATGGTTTGAAAAACAGTTAAATCTTCATCCATTAATGATGCTTGATTTTGAGCAAAATAACCAATCATACTATTGTGACCCAAAGTAAGTGTCCCACCATGATCAATTTCCTGCATAATGGCTTTAACTAAGGTCGATTTTCCTTCTCCATTTCTTCCAACAAAGGCAATTTTCTCTCCTCTTTCAAGCGTTAAGTTCACATTCTCGAAAACAAGGTGGTCTCCATAATTTTTAGACACATCATCCATAACAACTGGATAATTACCCGAACGAGGCGATGGTGGAAATTTTAATCGAAGAGCTGAAGTATCTTCCTCATCCACTTCAATTATTGTAAGCTTCTCCAACATTTTAACACGCGATTGAACCTGCAAAGTTTTTGAGTAAGTTCCTTTAAATCGCTCTATAAAAGCTCTATTTTCAGCAATCATCTTTTGTTGCTCATCGTAAGCTTTTTGCTGATGAACTCTTCTCTCCTTTCTCAACTCTAAATATTCAGAGTAAGATGCTTTATAATCGTAAATTCGCCCCATTGTAATTTCTACAGTACGAGAGGTGATATTATCAACAAAGGCACGGTCGTGAGAAATTACCATCACAGCTTTTCCTGAATTAATCAGGAAATCCTCTAACCACTGAATCGATTCAATATCCAGGTGATTTGTCGGCTCATCTAATAAAATTAAATCAGGTTTTTGTAATAGAATTTTAGCCAATTCAATTCTCATTCTCCATCCGCCACTAAACTCATTGGTTGGTCGGGTAAAATCTCCACGCATAAAACCCAATCCCAAAAGGGCTTTTTCCACTTCCGCATCATAATTAATCTCCTCAATAGAGTAAAAATTTTCACTCAAAGCAGAAACATCTTCAATCAACTTGTAGTAACTTTCCGATTCAAAATCAGTACGGGATGCCAATTGTGCATTCAACTCCTCAATTTGCTTTTCCATATCAAAAATATGGGCAAAAGCCTGAGCTGTTTCCTCAAATACTGTTCTTGTATTTGAAGTTATAAGATGCTGTGGCAAATAGGCAATGGTTTTGTCTTTAGGAACCGAAACTCTACCTCTTGATGGAGTATCAACACCAGCTATTATTTTTAACAAGGTTGATTTACCAGCACCATTCTTACCCATTAGGGCAATACGGTCCTTTTCATTAATAACAAAGGAAATATCTTTAAATAGAGTTGTTCCACCAAACTCAACAGCTAATGCATCTACGCTAATCATCTTTTCAATTTTATTAAGCCGCAAAGATAATTACTTTATACAATTCCTAAAGAACCAAAGTCATTTACGTAAATTTTTAATTGTTTTCTATTTAAGATCCTCAAGAATTTAAGCATTAATTTTATTGTTTTTGAGATGTTCAACCACCCATTTGTTGGTAACACTTTTAGGTCTTATAATAGGCTGACCTAATCCTTGCGCAAGAATATTTTGTGCGCAAAATCCTAAAATTCTTGAAACTCCAAACAAAACTGTATAATAATCAAATTGATCCATACCAAACTTTAAAAGAAGTGATCCAGAAGCAGCATCAACATTTGGCCATGGATTTGCAACTTTTCCACCATTATAAGTTTTAAGAATATTAGGTGTAACCGCAAAGAGCATTTTTGCAATTTTAAAACAATAATTCTCCTGACAATATTCGTCACCAAATTTCATAAATGCTGTAAAACGTGGATCCGTAACTCTTAAAACAGCGTGTCCGTATCCTGGAATCACTTTTCCAGAATCAAGAGTTTTCAAGACAAAATTCTTCACATTATCCAATGTTACCGCAACACCATACCTCTCATGAATTTTTAAAATAAACTTTAAACACTCCTGATTGGCCAAACCATGCAGTGGACCTGCCAAACCATTCAATCCTGCAGAAATTGCATAATACAAATCCGATAAGGCAGAATTTACCACACGAGAAGTAAAAGCACTTACATTCCCTCCTTCATGATCACAGTGAAGAACCAGGTACAATCGAATTAGTTTAGCAAATTTTTCATCCGTACCGGAGATTCCCAACATATTTGCAAGATTTCCTGCCCAATCTAAATTAGGGTTGTGCGGAATTAACTCACCATCTCCGAAACGAATTCTATATATTCCAGCAGCCAATTCAGGCAGTTTCGCAAGCACATTTAAGGCATCTTCCAATGTATATTTCCAATATTCAGTCTTTGCTATCCCTTTCTGATATTCACGTTTAAAAATCGATTCATTCTCCATTGACAAAATTCCTAAACTTAACATCGTCATAGGATGTGTGTCTTTAGGAAGAGCCCTAAGAACATCCCAAGTATACTCAGGTACACCTGTTCGCTTATTTAGCTCAATCCTAAACTCGTCTAAAAAATCGCTTTCGGGAAATTTCCCCGTACATAATAGGAAAAAGATCTCTTCGGGGTAACGAGATGAAAAATCTTCTGTGGTGTATTCTCCAATATGCAAACCTGAATATGGATCAACATAGGAAGTATTGCAGACTAAAGCTGTTAATCCTCTCATTCCACCATAAACCTGACCCACTGTCACTTCAGATAAAACCGCACTTTTGCCCTGTGCAAAAATGGAATCTATTTCGTTTTGTAAATTATTTAGATTTAATCGTATTTCTTCTTTTAAAATGGACATATCCTACCGTTTTAATCATTACACCAACTATCCAAAAAAAAGTACGTTATACACGTCATTAAGAGACTTATGAAGTCTTAATAAGTTACAAAAAAAAGATCAGAATATCGGTTAAATAGAAGTCGAACATATGGCTTATAAAACACAATAAGGAAGTTCTGTAATAGAATTGTCTTCTTAATTACATTTCAGGTTTTTTTTATCATCCTTTACTGATACTTCATTGAATTTACCTAACTTATAAGAAGTTAATAATCAACGAATCTAAAATCAACATTAATTTGGATCAAATGAAAAAGAAAAATAAAATTATCTACTGGATAGCTACAGGATTACTTACGGCGCTCATGCTTATGTCGGCAAGCATGTATTTTTTAAATTACGAAATGGTAAGCCAAACTTTTAACAATTTGGGCTTTCCAACTTTTGTTATCTATCCATTAGCTATTGCTAAGATTCTAGGTTTAATTGCAATTTTAAGTCGTAAATCTCAACTATTAAAGGAATGGGCTTACGCCGGATTTTTCTTTGATTTCCTTTTAGCCTTTGGAGGACATTGGATTGCTCAAGATGGGGAATATCTTATGGCACTAGTTGCTATGATTCTACTAGTTGTATCGAGAATATACGACGGGAAAGTATTTAAATAGTAGGATTCTATAAATAAAAAGGCTCCAAAAACTATATTTGGAGCCTTTTCTTAATATAAATCGTTAATTACTGCTTAATAATTTTCCAGATACTCCTTTCTTCGCCAATAACAATTACCATGAGGTACAAACCAGCAAAGTTTATCACTCAAGTTAATGTTGTTGGTTTGTGAAAGTATGTTGGTTCTGTAAATTAAATTCCCACCCGAGGCAAACACCTGTATGGAAGAATTAGTACTTAAATCTTCGTATCCTAAAATATCCACCCGAAGTTGCCCTCTGGTTGGATTAGTATAAATTTTGATTTCTTTCTCTGCCAAAACTTCGGTAAAGAAATCTTCTATTTTCTCAGAAGTAAATCCCTCTGTTCCTGCACCGTTTATTTCTGTTTTGGCGCCGCCCAAATCAATGGTTCGGCTTACTCGGTTGCCTGTGGCATCGTAAGCGAAATTTATGGTGTTTTAGCTATTCCCACTTACATCACATACAAAGCAAAAATCAATATTGTATTAATATGCTTCATATTCATTTAATAGTTAATTTATATTCCAATACATACGAAAAGATTTTAGATGTAAACCTTCTCTATAAACATTTATAATTTCGGAGCCCGAGTTTTTTACAATACTATCACTCTCATTTACATATTCAAAGAAACCACTTTTATCTGCATTCCAAAATGTTTTCATGATTACTCCTGATCTATCCAAAATAAGAGTTTTATTATTATGGTTTTTCTGGTCAATATATTTCTTACTAACAATTCCAATATATTCCTTTTCAACCTGTCCTTTAAATAATTGAGGTAATTTGGAACTCTGTTTTTCTATAGTATAAGTGAAAAATAAAATTCCACCGATAATTATTAAGCCTATATAAATAGACTTGATCCAATTTCTCTTCATATTTTCAACTCTTGAAATCTTTCAATAATAAATCCTTTAATTCTGGAGTAAAGTGAGACCAAACAAGGTAAAAAAAATTACCATTGTGAAGAATAATTTTACACCCCTCTTCTTTTTCTTTTAGGGTGAACATTATCGTCTCATTTTTAATTTTCACTTTGTTGATATCAAAAACTAATTGCTGACTTTTATAATTTAGTATTTTAAAAGTTTTTATAATTAATTTATCGTTAGCTATTGTAATATTACTCACTGTGTTGTTAACTGTCCGTAAACACTTAAGCAATCCTCCAATATTAAATACTACCATAACCACGGTAAGAAATATTCCTAAGTATTTTATACCTTCGCTTCTAGCACTAAATATCATGAGAAAAGAGAAGATACCTATAAATAGTGGTGAAAGGTAAAAATATTGATTGATATTTTTTTTACTCTTGCGCAAATAGGAATCTCCATTTGAGTTTAATTTATATTCCATTTTTAATGATTATAATTATATAATACTTGAACCTCTGAAACTACAGAATAAGCTATACCAACCTGAACATCAAAATATTTAAAGGTATTAGCAGGATTGAGGCTTATAACCATACTCCTCAATGATAATACACTTCCACCAACAACAACAACAAATATTGTAAAATCATTTAAACAACTCCATTCAAAATGGGAAAATACAAAAAAGCGCCTCATTTTTACCACAAGACGCTTTTTATGTTTATACAAGCATTACTGCTTAATAATTTTTCTGGTCCTCCGCTCCCAAGCAATGGTAATTAGACAATACATTTGAGACCTAAGCATAAAAAAAGCATCCCATTTTGGGATGCTCTTATAACAAGCTCTGTTTGTATATATTATTTCACTGCAACTACTAGGTATTTAGAAGCTTTCCAGAATTCTTCAGGATTTAAGATTGTAATTGCTTCAATCTCTTTTTCTGTTCCTTCAATTCTGTATGAATCACTTGGGTGTGAAGTTACCAAGCTAACTTTCTTACCAGAAACCGGAATGCTTGTAGTTTGTGTAATATCAATTTCGTTGAAGTTCTCTGGGTTAATCTTTTGGTTCAACTTGTTAGTTGCTCCAATTCCTAATAAACCACCTTCACTAGTAACAACTTGCTTCATCTTTAACTCCTTGATATCGCCAATTACGTAATGTGCTGTATTCAAGTCTGTAGTTTGCTCTTCAATCACTTTTGCTTTGTTATCATTTTCAGTGTTTAATGCTACAACTGTACCATTCAACTCAGTCACCTGACCATTCAAATTCTCAACTTCAACATTTAGCTGTGCAACTTGATCAGTTAAAGCCACTAATGATGCATCTTTCTCTTCGATTTGAGTTTTTAATCCAGCAACTAATTTCTTCAATTTCGAATTTTGATACCAACTATTCTTTAGTTTCTTATCTAAACTCTCAACCTTAGCTCTGTTTTCTTCTAAAAGATCACGAACCAAATTCAAATCGTTAACAATTTGCTCTTTCTGTCCAACTGAAGGATTTTCATTTGCGTTAACTGCAATAATTTGTTCCTTCTCTTTAATAATGTCCAAATTTGCTGCGATCACATCAAATGATTCAACAAAATCATCAATAGTAGAATCCTTTTCTTGAGCCATTTGTGTAAGCTGTACATTTTGCTCACGTAATTGTTTCAATTCTTTTTGGTTACAAGCTGTAAAAAACGGTAACACTAATAATGCAAATACTAACTTTCTCATAATTCTTAATTTTTAAACAGGTTTACATCAATTCAAATTCACGATTACATATGAGAATACTGTGCCGAAAAAAAATCACAAGTCACATTCACGCAACACAAAAATATAATTGCTTAATTTTCAGCACAAATAAGAAAACTTATTTTTTGGCACATCTAAAAAATACTAGTCACAACATTCAAAATGTGTGGAATCTTTCCCACACATTGTAGAAATCCGCTCTACAAAAAAAGCCTGCACAGGGCAGGCTTTTTGGAGGGGACTTTTGGTTTTACCCAAAAGTTATCGATTTTCGTTAATTTCTTTCATCCTTCTTATTCCAAATTAAAGCTGCTGCTCCTAAAACTGCAGCGTTATCTTTAATTCCCGAAGGCAATACTTTTATTTTATCCTTATAGATTGGTAAAAGATGTTTTTCCAGTGTTTCTCGAACCGGATCAAAAAGAATATCTCCTGCTTTTGTCAGACCACCAAATAAAAAGATGGCTCCCGGACTGGTAACAGCTACTACATTCGCCAAAACTTCACCAAGCATTTGAGCAGTATAAGCAAAGGTTTCATTTGCAACCAAATCTCCTCGATCAGCAGCTTCGGCAACCATTTTTGCGGTAAGCTGACTGAATGGCACATCTCTCAATTCGCTATGCCCAAGATGACGAGCCAATAATTTATAAACAGTTCTTTTAACTCCTGTAGCCGAAACGTAAGTTTCTAAGCAACCTTTACGCCCACAACCACATTCGCGTCCACTTTTACGAACAATCATGTGTCCAACTTCTCCAGCAAAACCATCATGTCCATATAGTAAATCACCATTTACCACAATACCACTACCCAATCCTGTACCCAGAGTGATCACCATGAAATTGTTCATTCCTTTAGCTGCTCCAAATACCTTTTCTCCCATTGCCGCAGCATTGGCATCATTGGTAATAATTACCGGAACATCTAATCTTTCTTTCACTAGAGAAACTAAAGGCACACTTCCCTTCCATCTTAAATTAGCAGCTTGTTCAATTGTTCCTGTATAATAGCTTGCATTTGGTGCTCCAATACCTATTCCAATTATTTCTAATTCCTCATTCGACTCTTTAAGTTTTACCTTAACACACTCGAACAACTCATCTAAATAATCATTAATATCTGCATGCTTTTGAGTTGGAATACTTCCTGTCACCAAACATTTCCCCTCTTTATCTATGCATCCAAACACAGTATTGGTTCCACCAATATCAATACCTAAAGCGACTTTTTTCATTTCTACTTTTTTCAATATTTTATTCTAGTGTTTATGCCCTTTAAATGCATAATACAATATATAAGCATAGCATAAAATGGCTACTACAAAGGAATTGGCTAATCCAAAACTATCTGCTAACATTCCCATAACCATAGGAACTACCGCACCTCCAACAATTGCTAAACAAAGAATTCCCGATCCCTGGCTAGTATGCTTACCTAATCCATCAATAGCCAATGTAAATATTGTAGGGAACATGATTGAATTGAATAAGCCAACCAAAACAATACTCCAAAGTGCAACATATCCTGTGGTAAGCATGCTAATAACAATTAGAACAACTACCATTACAGAATTAAAAGCTAATACTTTTGCTGCAGATATTTTTTGCATTATTGCAGAACCAACAAATCGTCCTACCATAGCTCCACCCCAAAAAATAGATACATATCTTGCTGCATCGGCTTCACCAAACAAGTGCAAACCCTCATCTCCAAAATACATCACTAATGCACTACCGATCGATACTTCGGCTCCCACATAAGTAAAAATACCAACTGCTCCTAAAACAAGGTGACGAAATTTCCAGGCAGAACCTTCTGCTTTTGCATCCTCAGTATCCTGTATCTTAGGCAATTTTACAAAAGCAAAAACAAGAGCAATTAACACTAAAGTTAAAGCTAAACCAACATAAGGCAACTGCACAGCTTCAGCTTTACTTGCCAAATCCTGATTTGTATTATCCAAAATTAACCATGCTCCAAACATAGGAGCTACAGTTGTACCCAAAGCATTAAACCCTTGAGTTAAATTCAATCGACTCGATGCCGTTTCAGGAGTTCCCAGTTCTGCAACATAAGGATTTGCAGCTACCTGTAAAACAACAATTCCAGATGCTAATACAAACAAAGCAAACAAGAAAAATGGATAAGAATGAAATGCTGCTGCCGGATAAAACATTGCTGCCCCAATTCCTGCAACTCCCAATCCTGTAACAATTCCCATTTTATAACCAATCTTTCCAATAATCCATCCTGATGGAAGTGATATTAGAAAATAAGCACCGAAAAATGAAAACTGAACCATCATTGCCTGAGTGATAGTTAAATCGAACAGACCTTTTAAATGAGGTATTAAAATATCATTCATACAGGTTAAAAATCCCCACATGAAAAACAGAGATGTAAGAAGCCATAGTGCTCCTTTATAATTCATTCCTTCTTTTGCTCCTGATGTATTCGAAGCAACATTTGTGTTAATAGAGACCATATTGTAATATTTTCAATCGTTTGAGTAAGTGTTGACAAATCTCTACTATTTTCTACAAACAACATTTTACTATTTTACCATTTAATTGTACTATATTTGCACTAGATACATACAATGATATATATCGTGGTAATTTAATACATCTACTAGCTTTCAAGCTAGCTTTGATCCTCTTTTTAATTGCACTGTGATTGGATAGTATTATATTAGCAAGATACAAGCTAAATACAACACGAATAAGATAAAATAATACAAGTATGTCTTTAATCCTGGAAGAAATATCTGTTAAAAATGAACATTCTTTTCGCTCAAAAGTTGATGTATTGCCACATATAGAAGTACCCTGGCATCATCATCCGGAATTTGAATTGATTTACATTGAAAAGAGTAAAGGAACTTTGGTTGTTGGTGATTGTATTGACCACTTTAAAGATGGTGATATGGTTTTTATTGGTCCTAACACACCGCACGTAATGAAAAACGATGATCCGTACTATCAAAACAATCCAGAATTAAGAGCTATCGCTTGGGTGGTTCATTTTAAGGAAGATACTTTTGGTAAAGAGTTTTTCCTTCTTCCCGAAATGCAAAGAATTAGAAAATTCTTAGTTAAATCATTCCAAGGAGTAAGAATTGAAGGCAGCACCAAATACAAAATCATACAACATTTAAAAACTCTTCATTCATCAGATTATTCACAAAGAATTATCGTCCTGCTTCAAATACTTCAAATCATAGCTCAATCAGAAGATTTAGAGTATTTGGCTTCTGACAATTTTGTGGAATCATTCAGTCATACAAGCAATCAAAAGTTGTACAAAATATACGAATACGTAAGTAAAAATTTCCAGCAAAAAATAGAATTAGACGAAGCTGCAAAAGTGGCTAATATGAGTAAGACAGCTTTTTGTCGATTTTTCAAAAGCAAAACAAAGAAAACCTTTTCAGAGTTTTTGAATGAAATGCGTATCAACTATGCAAAGAAATTATTAGCCGAAGGGAAATTAACCGTTTCTCAGATTGCCTACGAATGTGGTTTTAATAGTCCTTCTTATTTTAATAAACAGTTTAAGGCAAAAATGGGTGTAGCTCCATTGAAGAATAAATATTCAAATTCTTAATATCTTCCAAACTCCTTCTCTCATGATATCATTAAAAAAAAGATTTACCTTAATAATCATCTGTTTATCTATTATATTTGTTTGTATTAATTGTGACAACAAGCTAACCTTCTTTAAAAAAGTGGATCTTTCTATAAAAGTTCCTCAAAATTATGAGTCAATGAATGCTGAAAGATTTGAATCTCATTTCATAGCTCAAAGTTTGTATCCTGACTCTCTTATTCTTTTAAGAAAGCAAGCAATAGAAAGTTTAATATTGAACTTTAACCATATTTTTCTTCAAGACACCTTAAACATATATAATAACATTCTCATTTCAACTCCTCCATTTATTCCCATAAACAAATCTACTTTCAAATCAGTTAGAACAATGATGAGAAGAACTTTAAATGATCGATTTTCTAATTATAAGATTTCAGAAAAAGAATCGGAAATGAAGAATGGTACATATCCATATGCAAAAGTTATTTACCAAGTAAAGAATGAACAAGAGTATTTTCAAATAGCATATTATGTTGTTACAAAAAGAAATGAAACTAAATTAATCATTATTAATAATATTGAAGAAAAAGATTTTGAGGAAATAATAAGATATCTAGAGTAGTTTTCAATACAAATCTCTGCAATACTCCATCAATTCAAGAGCATTCTTGTAGGTTTTTGAAGCATCAATTAATAAAAACTTCTTTTCCAAATCTCGTAAACAACCAGCGCTAGTGCATACTCTCAGCTGATTGTCTCCAATCATTTCAGCGCCATAATCGGCTGCAATGTGTCCGCAAACTATATTGTTCATTGGTATCTCCAATCTGTCCTCACTTGTCACGCTTAGCAAATCTTCAACATAATTCAGGTATTCATCATTAAATTGCTTCTCATTCCCATTCATTAAAATATCCCACAAAAAATCTCCCTTTTCAGTATTCATAAAATCTGAACCTATTTGTGGATCAAACTTTTTTATATTTTCTATATGCCTGGTAAATTCATCCTGATGATTGAAATTCTTTAGATATTGCAGATTAAATTTCTCATCATCTTTATATCTGTTCGATGCACCAGTGTGATTTATTAATGTTCCTCCATCAGTTCGAAGCATTAAAGGCATATTCATAAAAAACTGAATCACCTCTTCCCTACACTTTTGAATTCTGTATTCGAACCATGAAGTAAATTCTAAAGGACCTTTAGCCAAAGGAATATGGTAAATGTGTACAAACTCATGATTCCCCAACAGACAAATTACATCACTATCAGGATCATTGGCTTTCAGGTCCATCAATTCTTCTATCATCTCAAGCGATTCATCCTTCTGCTTGCCAGGATATGCATGAATTAAATCACCCAAAAACACCAGGTAATCGGCTTTTCCTTTTGATTTTAGCTCTTCGTATGTTTTCAAAACTTTCCTAAAATCAAATCCATTTCCATGTAAATCGGAAACAATCATTAATTTTCCAGAGGAGATATCTCTAATCATTTTAAAAATAATTTATGATGATGACCCAAATGATCTGCAAAAGTTCTAAATTTTTAATAAATTAAAAAAGTCTGAGGTATTTTTATGTGGAACTTTAAAATGATTACGATTATGCTGGAAGAATTAATAAAAAATACACACAAATATTACTGGCGAATTAATAAGGATGGTGATTTAATACTTGGCAGTTCGGATATAGAACCAAAAGCCAAAGTCATTTTCACACGCACTAAAAAATGGGTAAACCTGGCTCCAATTGTGGAAGAATCTCCTGGAGTTTACCTGGGTAAACCACATAATTATCTAAAAAAAAGTGAGGAGTATGAACAAGTCACTGAATTATTTAAGCTGGTTAATGCATTTTTGAAAGATGATCCTAAAATAGACCACGATAAAGCTTTCAAAAATACAATGAGATTACTTCAAGAGTATTATCACTAAAATTATACTTCATGTGTAAATCCATCCTGATATTTATTTTATGCAGTTTACTTTTTATTCCGAATAGCAATGGTCAAACTGTTGATAAGTTAGAACTTGGAGATACATTTCCTAATTTGAGTGGGGAGCTTCTGTCTTCAAAAAAAATAAGTCTACCTGATCATTGCAAAGGAAAAGTTTCCATTTTGATCGTAGCCTTTAAAAGAGGAACCCAAACTCAGATTGATACATGGGCAAAACCTTTATTGCATGAATTTAGCATGATGGAAGATTTTCGTTTCATAGAGATACCTATGATCAGTAATTTTTATTCATGGATATCGAGTTACATTGACAATGGCATGAGAAAAGGCATAGTACCTTCTATGCACAAAAATGTGATGACCTATTATGGTCCTTTATCAGATTATTACAAATACTTTGATGTTGCAGATAAGAAACTTTGTTACCTGTTTCTGATAGATCGAACCGGTAAGATTCAATTTCTTGAAAAAGGAGAAGCAAAAGAAGAAAACCTACAATCACTAATAGAAATAATAAAAGATCTAATCAATTCATAAAGCCATTACAATTGCGCTTTCACCTTTTTATGATTTTTTTCTGAAGTTTAGCTAATAAAATATAAATTTACGCTTTCAATTAAACTCAGACAAAATGAACAAAAGAGGATTTGCAAGCGATAATTTTTCCGGAGTTTTGCCAGAAGTAATGGAAGCAATTAACCAAGCCAATAACGGACATGTTATGGCATACGGAGGTGATCCATATACTGCATCTGCAATAGAGAAATTCAAAAAACTATTTGGAGATAAGATAGATGTTTACTTCGCATTTAATGGAACAGGAGCTAATGTTATCGGATTATCGACACTAACGCAATCCTATCACTCAATCATTTGTCCATCAACAGCTCACATACAAGTTGATGAATGTGGTGCACCAGATAAGTTTACTGGCTGTAAGGTTATTCCTATTGATACGCCAAATGGAAAATTATCTCCTGAATTAATCAAGCCACAATTACATGGTTTTGGTTTCGAACATCACTCTCAACCTAAAGTAATTTCTATTACTCAATGTACCGAATTGGGAACCGTTTATACTCCCGAAGAAGTTAAAGCGATTTGCGATCTGGCTCATGAACATGACATGTACGTTCACATGGACGGAGCTCGTTTGGCAAATGCTGTTGTTAGTTTAGATGTTGATGTAAAAGAATTTACAACAAATGCAGGTATCGATGTTCTAAGTTTTGGGGGAACCAAAAATGGAATGATGCTAGGCGAAGCTGTAATTTTCTTTAATCCAGAACTGTCGAAAGATGCCAAATACATTCGCAAACAGAGCATGCAACTATGTTCTAAAATGCGATACATTGGTGCTCAGTTCGATGCCATGTTAAGCAACGATCTTTGGTTGAAAACTGCAAAGCATGCCAATGCAATGGCAAAATTACTAAAGACAGAAGTTGAAAAAATTCCTCAAATTAAAATCACTCAGGAAGTGCAAGCCAATGGAATTTGGGCTCTTATCCCTAAAGATAAAATTGAAAAACTACAGGAAGAATATTTCTTTTGGATTTGGGATGAGCATGCGGGAGAAGTTCGCTGGTTGTGTTCTTTCGATACGACCAAAGAAGATATTCTGGGATTTGTTGATTTATTAAAAGAAGAACTGTCTGTAGTTACCGAATAATATCGATTTAATTATTACTGAAATAAGCTTTTAGCTATACATATGGCAGAATTATTAGAGAATTATTCTCTTAAAAAACACAATACTTTTGGAATAGAGGCAAAAGCCCGATATTTCTTTCGTTTTTCTTCAACCGAAGAGATCAGCACTTTCATGCAAAACAATGAAATTGCAAACACCAGTTATTTAATTTTAGGCGGTGGTAGCAACATGCTTTTTACCGAAGATTTTGATGGATTGATATTGCATCCCGATATAAAAGGAATCGAACTCCTTGATGAAGATGAAGACAGTGTATTACTGCGCGTTGGTTGCAACGAAGAGTGGGATGAATTTGTTGGATGGGCTGTTGATAACAACCTTTATGGAATCGAAAATCTTTCTTTAATTCCTGGTGTTGTAGGTGCAGCTCCTGTGCAAAACATTGGTGCTTATGGCGTTGAAGCAAAGGAAGTAATTGAAAATGTTGAAGCCATTTCTATTGAAAGCAAACAACCGGTAGTTTTTAGCAATATGCATTGCGAATTCGATTATCGAAATTCAGTTTTCAAGAAAGAATACAAAAATCTCTTTATCATTACACACGTTCAGTTTCGTCTAAAAAAGAAAGCCGAATTAAAAGTTCATTATGGTGCCATAAGTAAAGAACTGGAGGCTTATGACGAAGTCAACTTGAAGAACATTCGCGAGGTAATTATTAAAATCCGTGAAAGTAAATTACCTGATCCTGAAGAATTTGGTAATGCTGGTAGTTTTTTCAAAAACCCTGTTGTGGATAAAGAAAAAGCTGATGCCTTAAAAGCTAAATACGAAAATATGCCAATCTACCCGGTTAACGATTTGGAAACAAAAATTGCAGCCGGATGGTTAATTGAACAATGCGACTGGAAAGGCAAACGATTTGGCGATGCAGGTGTTCATAAAGATCAAGCATTGGTTTTGGTGAATTATGGTAATGCCAAAGGCTACGAAATTTTGAAGTTAGCCAACGATATTCGAAAATCTGTTCTCTTTAAATTCGGCATTAAGCTGGAAATGGAAGTCAACGCGATATAATTAAAATATCTTGATATAAAAAGACCTGACAGCTTTTGAAAACTTGTCAGGTCTTTTTTTTATTCGTAAAGTCAATGCCTTTACTTTACTTTACTTTACTTTACTTTACTTTACTTTACTTTACTTTACTTTACTTTACTTTACTTTACTTGTTTTATACCTTACTTCTTTATCCCTCTCCGATTCAACTCATTCCGATACTTATCAGCATTTCGATTGTGCTGTCGAAGTGTACGCGCAAATATGTGATATCCCGAAAAATCAGGATTGGCACAGAAATAAATGTACCTGTGTTTTTCGTAATTCAAGACTGCATTCAGCCCAGAAACTGAAGCTTGTCGTATTGGTCCCGGAGGTAAACCTCTATATTTATAAGTATTGTATGGCGAATCAATCCTTTTATGCTTGTTTAGCACTCGTTTAATGCTAAAATCGCCTAAAGCAAACTTAAGAGTTGGATCTGCATCCAATTTTATTTTACGATTTAAGCGATTCATATACACGCCCGCCACTCGAGATTTTTCATCGCTCTTGATGGTTTCTTCATCAACAATTGATGCCAAAATACTAACCTCAACAGGAGACAATCCTATTTTCTCCGCCTTTTTCATTCTATCGGCACTCCAAAATCGGGAATACTCTTTATACATTCTATCCATAAAGGATTTAGAATCTGTATTCCAGTACAATTGATAGGTATTCGGAACAAACATTCCAATTATCGTTTCAGGTTTAAAACCGTACTTCGAGATCAATTCCTCATCCTTCAAACTAGTCAATATACTAATTGAATCTGCCTCGATTTGTCCTGCTATTTTCCCAGCAAAATCTTCAAGAGTTCTTGTGTTGTTAAAAGTCAGTTGAATGGGAACCTGTGATCCTGATCGTAGTAAATCAACCAAATCATTATTACACATTCTATTCTTAATCAGGAAACGACCTGCATGAATTCGGCGTGCATAATTCTTCTTATTCATTACCCATTCCAACGAATTGATATTTTTAATGCATTCATCTTTTTCTAAAATGGCGAGTATATCGTCCTGACTAGCACCTGTTGGAATGTATAAGAATGTACTTTGCTTATCTCCTAAATCTATATTTGTAGAAAATATTTTCATGTAATAATTGAACAGGATAGCACCTGTTACAATCAATATCAACATGATTACTGCAATTAAAACTTTCCATTTTCCTGAACGAATATCGCGTAGACGCAAAAGATTTATCATTTGTTTAGTGTTGAATGAGAATACTAAGTTCGCAAAAATAAAAGAAATAATCAGATCATATTGATCTGAGAAAAGATTCTGATAAAAACATATTTATAAATAATCATACCTCTGCCTAGCTGCATCTCCTCTAAAAGGGAGAAAACCATCTCTATATAGTCGAAAAATAATACAAATTCATCATTTAACTGATAACTGTTAACCCATAACTGTTCCCTGATAACTGAGAATTATTATCTTTGGGATGCACACAATTAAAACAACGTACATGAACATTTCAGCCAATTTTGATAGTGGTAAGATTAAAGTAATCGATGCTACTGATCCTCAAAATATTCAACTTGTAATTCCTAATGATACCAATTCGGAACATTTCCAGTGGTTTCATTATCGCCTAAGCGGAATGCAAGGTCAAGCCGTAAAAATGACCATTACCAATGCACACGAAGCATCTTATCCTGAGGGATACGAAGCATATTATACTGTTGCATCTTACGACAGAGAACATTGGTTTAGAGTACCTACTTTTTACAATGGGAAAGAACTAAGCATTGAGCACACTCCTGAGTTCAACTCGGTATATTACGCTTATTTTGCGCCTTACACCTACGAGCAACATTTAGATTTGGTTCACAATGCACAACTATCACAAGAGTGTGAATTGGTTTCTATCGGTCAAACTATAGAAGGGAAAGATATCGACATGTTAATTGTTGGCGAAGCTGATGAAGCGAAGAAAAAGATTTGGGTAATTGCTCGTCAGCATCCGGGAGAAAGTATGGCTGAATGGTTCATGCAAGGCTTAATTAGTAAATTATTGGATGAAGATGATCCTGTATCGAGAACCCTGTTGAACAAAGCTGTTTTTTACATTGTTCCTAACATGAATATCGATGGAAGTATTGCCGGAAATCTACGTGTTAACACAAAAGGATTTAACTACAACAGAGAATGGGCAGAGCCAAGTATTGAGAATAGTCCTGAAGTTTTCCATGTTCGTAATCTAATGGACGAATACGGATGCGATTTGAATCTGGACATTCATGGTGACGAAGCTTTACCATATAATTTCATTTCGGGTATAGAAGGCATCCCTTCTTTCAATGAAAAATTGAAAAATTTAACAGAAAATTTCATTGGCACATGGATGGATACTTGCCCTGATTTTCAGGACACTCACGGCTATCCAAAGAACGAATCTGGCAAAGGAAACTTAGCAATTTGTTCAAAACACATTGGAGAACGATTTAAATGTTTATCTTTGACGATCGAAATGCCATTCAAGGACAATAATGATTTACCAGAACCTGAATGTGGCTGGTCACCAGACCGAAGCATTTTACTGGGAGAATCGGTTCTTCAACCAATTCTTAAAGTGGTAGATCACCTAAGATAATAAACGATTATACTTTACTAATAAGTATATTACTCGAAAGGCCCATACTCAAGCTTCCGTGAGCGTGGGCTTTTTTTTATTCCTCAATTTCACACAATATTCAGGCTCGATTCTTGTTATCATTTTTTATATTTTTAGAATCGAATCATGAATACAAATATGAAATACAAGATAAAAACACTCCTCACCTTCCTATTCGCTATTTTATTTTTTCAGGTACAGGCACAAGTAGATAAAGTTGTTGCTCAATATCCGAATCATTTTGCTTCAACCAATGAGTTGGTCAGTAAAATTGAGAATGATTTTACAACGGATAAAGACAAAGCAAATGCTGCTTTTAGCTGGATTGCCATGCATGTGGCTTACGACACCAAACAAGTTAACCGTTCGCAACGAGTTCGTTTTTCGTACCGAACAGAAGAAGAGTTGGCTGCCAAAAAGAAACAATTCCGAATTGACTTGGCTGAACGTAGCCTGAAAAAGAAAAAGGCATTGTGCGAAGGCTATTCGACCCTTTATCAGGAATTGTGCAATCAAATGAATATTGAATGTGAAATCGTTCCTGGTACAGCTCGAAGGTATGTCTCGGAAATTGGTAATGAAAACCTTCCTTCGAATCATGCCTGGAATGCTGTAAAAATTAATGATAAGTGGCTATTACTTGACGTTACCTGGGCTGCCGGATGGGTCGATTATTCCAAGATGAAATTCAACAAGGAATATTCTCCTGCCTATTTCGCATCGTCGCCAGAAGAATTTGCCATGAAACATTATCCGGATGATCAAAAATGGTTGCTAACTCAAACCATCCAAAATACTTCCGACTTTGCGCTTCAGCCCATTGCATTTAAGGCTTTTTTGGGTAAAGATATTGAGTTAGTCTCCCCTAAAAAAGGCATTCAAAACATCAAAAAGGGAGCTGCTCTTGAGTTTCAATTGTTAAATGTAGCAGAAGGAACTGAAGTTGCTTATCATTTTAAAAGAGACAAATTCGGTCAAAGAGTAAAAGTCATCCGAAAAAATGATTCTCTTACTTTTAAAATCTATCCAGAATTTAAGGGCACAGATGAGTTGGTGATTTATTTCAACAATGAACCAGCTTTAGGTTATAAGGTTAAGGTAAAGTAGTTAACTTTTAAGCCTCCATTAACTTTCCTATCTGTAGTTTGACCTTGTTTATTTCATGTAGGTGAACATCTTCAATAAATTGTTTCTGCTCTGTAATGTGTCGGTTCATCTTTAAGTATTGTCGACACTTCTCTTACACTTGTTCCTCAAAGCCAAAGATTAGTTGTTACTACTTTATCTTTTGCAGACAAAAGCCAATACTTTTCCGAAAGAAGCCACTGTCTTGTCCTTACACATCTAAAACTTGTCGTCGCTTCCCAATGACTTGTCGTTACATCCCAAAGGCTTGTCATCGCTTCCCAATAGCTTGTCGCTTCACCCCAATGCCTTGTCGTCGCTTCCCAAAGGCTTGTCGGTACTCCTTTGACAATCCGCGTCATCGACAAACCTTAAACGTGTACTTAGAAAGCTTAAAGTAGTGTCGACCAATCATAAACGAGAGCTTACCATCTTCAGATTAGCAATCAGAAATCTTAAACTTCTAAGCAAAAACAAAAGAAGCCTTCCCACAATTGAGAAAGCTTCCACTTTATACTTTATACTTTATACTTTATACTTTATACTTGCTGTATTATACTAGTTAGCTTAAACTATAGACTTGTACAATAAGACGCAAAACATTGCGTCTCTACTTAATTTTCTTCTCTGAAAAACAGTTTGTAATAACTTAAATCACGAGCTGCATCGTATCCTTTCTCGATAAACTTTCGCTGACCATGAATATATACATGGAAATTCTTATCCAATTTTAGAATGTGCTTAAAGTATCGCTGCTCGCCTTTCACTGCATCATTATTAATATCGAATTCCTGCTCAATGGCAGTACCATGTTCATTCTGATAGTAATCTTTATACTCTTCGAAGGCAGAAGCTACCTCAGGTTCTTCAATCACCTCTTGCTTGAACAAATCCTCGTTAAATTCCTTTTTATCCTTAAAAAAATTGATCGACTTGTTCATTAAATCAATCTGATCTGCCTTTGCAACCTCGTTTTCGTCGTTGTAAACATCACCAATAAATCCCTTACACATGTCCAAATAATTTTGGGTATGATAAAAATTATCTTCCCTCAACTTCAAGTCTAAAAACTCATCTTTCCAGTAAACTGCATCTTTATTAGGATTTGTTTTATCAACGATACAAACCTTAAAGCCTTTGTCTTTTTCGGTATTGAATATCAAACAACCCTTATCTAACTTCTTGATATTGATACCATGTTCGCAGCCCAGCTCAAAATTCTCTTGCTTCTGATACACTTTCAGGAAGGTATCTTTGTTCTCCGATTTAAAAATACCAAGAGCGTCGCACACCTCTCCATCGACCACACAACCTGAAAAAGCCACCAGGTAAAACTCTCCACCTTTAATATTCGGGTGATTCGATTTCTCGAACAAATGAACAGCAATACTGGTTGATTGATCGTAAAAACTCTCATTATTCTCGAAATATTCCGAAGCATAACAATACACTTCGTTCATGCTTAAACCAGCTTCATTTTGGAAATGATAGAACTCCTCCTTATTAAAAGCAGTCAAAAAATACTTTAATAGGATATCTCTAACATCTTCATCTTCAATCTGAATTTCCGATTTTGAAAGTTTCAGATCTTCTTCTAAATGCTTATTACCAACATTATGAACCACAATACGGTCCAAATTTATATCATCAAAATTAAACATGTACTAAATATTTAAGAACGCCACAAAGATACTCACTTTCGTTAAATAATAAATTTCCTTTTTCACATATCAATATCTATTACTAGATTTAGCTAAACTAAAATACTCAACATGTTTAAATTTTATTTTCTAAGCATTGTCTTATCAGTCTTATTTATTGGAAAAATGCAAGCACAACAAACAGAACAAGTCTCGAAATTAGGTGTTAAATATCTTGAATACTTTCCCGAAATTAACGAAGGTGATGAGAACTTGCCTTTATTAATATTCCTACATGGAATGGGAGAAAGAGGCGATGATTTGACTAAGTTAAAGCTTCATGGACCGCCATCATTTTTAGATGAGAAGAAAGATTTTCCTTTCATTACCATTTCTCCTCAATGTCCTGATACCATTTATTGGAACGAAGAAATTCTGCTTCCATTTTATGAAGAAATCATTGCCAAATATCTTATCGATAAAAAGAGGATTTACCTTACCGGATTAAGCATGGGAGGATTCGGGACCTGGGAATCGATTGTTGCCAAACCTGATTTATTCGCAGCCGCTGCACCCATTTGTGGTGGTGGAGATCCAAGTAAACTTAAGGCTGTAAAATCTATGCCTATATGGGTATTTCACGGTGCAAAAGATCAAGTTGTACCTCTTTTAAGATCAGAAGAGATGGTGAATAAACTTAAAGAATTAGGCAGCAAAGTAAAATTTACAATATATCCAGAGGCTACTCACGACTCATGGACGAAGACCTATGCCAATCCTAAACTGTACGAATGGCTTTTATCCCACCAAAAGAAATAAGAAGAATCTATATTAGTTGCTCAGAATCCAGGAGATTCTAAGCAACTTCTTTGTAAATCACACACTTCTTTTTCTCTGTTTTCTATATAGCAAATAACCAACTATCAAAATCCATAAAATGGATAAACCTGCAATGGGAATAAAAAGAATATAAAATTTACCAAAGATGTATTGATAAATTCTTCCGGTATGGATCTCTAGGCAAAGATTCCATAATGACATCCTACTATTTTCAATTTCTTGAGGCATTTGTGTAAAACCACTATTATCGGAAAGATTGCCTGCTCCCAAATTGTAATCAAATAGAATTTCCTTCCCTTCTATATCTTTCAAATATCCTGCAATTGGATGAGCTGCAATAGGCGGTCCCATTCTTTTTACCTGAACATGTGGTTTTTTGGTAATGTAATCGAAAACCAAATTTCTTTCAGGCATCCAGTAAAATATTCCACTGAATGAACCAATCAGATATTGTCCTTTACCAGCTTTTTCAAGAACATTAACGCCCATAACCGAGATTGGTGGTTGGGCTAAGTATTTTTGTGGCGGTGATATAAAGAAATCATCACTGTAATAAATTCCTTCGTTGGTAGCCAGAACAATACGCTTCAATTCCTCATCATAAATTACTCTTCGTAACTGATCATACCAAGGGTTAGGGTGATCGAGGTGGGTGAATGGAATTTTATCAACACCAGCGCTAGCAATGGCAATTAACAATGGTGGACGTAAAAACATTCCGGTAAGAGTACTTAAAATCAAAAAGATAATTAGCCAATTCCCTAAATGATTGTGCCATTTTAAATTGAATTTTAGGAAACGAACTTTTCTTTTAGCTCCACCTCCCCGTTTCTTAATTCTTTTAATCCATTTGGGAAAGAGAAAATAAACCAGTCCGCTGAAACTCAAAAATAAAAATACAAGTCCAAGAAAATCAACAAATAGTTTTCCTAATATTCCAAATGCTTCACCACTGTGAATCTCCCAAAGGGTTCTAAACACACTTGTTTTCCCGTCATAATCGTCACTTGCCTGAATTTCAATAAGCTGAAATCCTGATTCGCTTTGTTTTAACAAATTGCTTCTGGTTAGGACATACAAATTCGAATCAACTTCCATTAAATCGACAACCCGCATTTCATCTACAGGCAATTCAATCTTATTCCATTTCTGATTCACTAATTGATACAGACCAAATAAAGTACCTGCATAAATTTCACCTGAGGAGGTCCGAATCATTTTCTCAATCTTTCTATTATCTACCCCCTTTGGAAATCCACTATTATAATCAGAATAGGTTCGAAAATTATCCGATGTTTTCCAAACACCAATATTCCCATAAATTAATACAGTGTCTCCATTCAATTGAATAACTGATTTTACAGCAGCCTTGTTCCAATTCTTATACTGATACTCGTTTCCCAAATACTTTCTATTCACATCAATAGACGAAAATAGAGAACGATGATTCATAATGATCCCCGAAATGGAAAAAAAGATAATGAATAAGGTAAAAACAAGAGAAGGATACTTGTGATACTTTTTTAGAAAAGAGATAGTTTTATTGGCAGCCATTTAATCTGTTTAATTTGTACAAGATAGTAAAACAAAATACTGCCTGAAAAGAACTTCTACAAGTACTAATCAGGCAGTATTCTTCTAACCCTAAAATCTTTCTAATTCAATAAAAATTAGATCAAAGTAAAAAGCATTCCGGAATCAAAACTCCTCATTCCTAACCCAAATCCAGAATGCTATTTATATAGTTTAAAATTCTACTAGTTCAAGAACATTTTCATGTCTTCATCTACAGTACCAATTCCACCGATTCCGAATGTATCAATTAATACTTTAGCTACATTTGGTGAAAGGAATGCTGGCAATGTTGGTCCTAGGTGAATATTCTTAACACCTAAAGAAAGAAGAGCTAACAATACAATAACAGCTTTCTGCTCGTACCATGCTATGTTGTATGCAATTGGTAACTCATTGATATCGTTCAATTCAAATACCTCTTTCAATTTCAATGCAATAACTGCTAATGAATAAGAATCGTTACACTGACCTGCATCTAATACTCTTGGAATACCTCCAATATCACCAAGTTCAAGCTTGTTATAACGGTACTTAGCACAACCTGCAGTTAAAATAACAGTATCTTGTGGTAAAGCAGCAGCAAATTCAGTATAGTAATCACGACCTTTCATACGACCGTCGCAACCTGCCATAACGAAGAACTTACGGATAGCACCAGTTTTAACAGCATCAACCACTTTATCAGCTAATTGCATAACCTGATTGTGAGCAAATCCTCCAATGATAGTTCCGTTTTCAATTTCAGTTGGAGCAGCACAAGCTTTAGCTTTCTCAATAATTTCAGAGAAATCTTTTTTACCATTCTCATCAGCAGTAATGTGCTTGAATCCTGAGAAACCAGAAGCTCCCGTTGTATATACTTTATCTTGATATGTAGACTTCGCAGTTGGAGGAACAATACAGTTAGTAGTAAACAAGATAGGTCCGTTAAATGTTTCGAATTCCTCGTTTTGCTTCCACCACGCATTTCCGTAGTTACCTACAAAGTGCTCATATTTTTTGAATGCTGGGTAGTAGTTAGCTGGCAACATCTCAGAGTGAGTGTAAACATCTACACCAGTTCCTTCAGTTTGCTTTAACAAGTCTTCCATGTCTTTCAAGTCGTGACCTGAAATCAAGATACCTGGCTTGTTGCTAACACCTATATTTACTTCTGTAATTTCTGGGTTACCGTAAGCTGAAGTATTTGCTTCATCAAGAGTTGCCATAGCCGTTACACCATTAGCACCACATTCCATAACAAGAGCTACTAAATCATCAGCAGATAATGTATCGTCAGTAGTTGCTTTAAGTGCTTTTTGCATGAAAGCATACATTTCAACTTTTTCAAGACCTAAGTTGTAAGCATGCTCTGCATAAGCTGCAAAACCTTTCAATCCGTAAATTAATAATTCTCTTAATGATCTAACATCTTCGTTTTCTGTAGCCAAAATACCAACTACACGAGCTTTTGCATCAAAGTCATTCTCTGTTTCAGCAAACCATGTTGCAGAATGGTGAAGTTCACCGAAAGAAACGCCAGCCTCTTCAGCTTGATTTTTAATTTCTTCCTTTAATCTAAGACCTTCGCGAATAAACTCAACAAATTTTACTTTATCGAAGTTAGCATTGGTGATAGTCATGAACAAACCAGTCATGATGTAATGATTTACTTTTTCATTTTCAACACCAGCTTCACGTGCTAGAGTACTGTACTGAGAAATTCCTTTCATCACGTACATCAAAAGATCTTGAATGTTTGCAACCTCATCGGTTTTACCACAAACTCCTTTTACTGTACAGCCAGTTCCTTTAGCTGCTTCCTGACATTGATAACAAAACATGCTCATAATATTATATTTTAGTGTTATTGATATTTGATTATTCAAGTTACAAAAATCAAAGGAGCTTCTCGTAATATTCTCTCCCTTTGACACCACAAATATGCGACAAGAGATTTCTAAAAAGTGTAACGGATGTTACAAAGCTCATCTTTTTTCAGATTTTTTTATCTTTTTTTCTTTTTTAATCATTTTACCATTAAAAAATCCCAATCGTTAATGATTGGGATTGATATATATTACTATAAGCATTAAAGTCGTTTAAACAATTTCTTGAGTTTTTCTTTTAATTCACATTTATTCTTCCTGTAACTTGTCAACTGCTGAGTTGTAAGAATTTCCTTAAAATTATTTTCTTTTTGTAACAAACTATCTCTTACTGCTTGCATACATAGAAAACCATCTTTTTCCGAAGTTAACCTTTCAATTTCCTTCTCACATTCCAAATTCAATACTTTCACTTTAGATGTTTGCTCAGAATTCAATTCGAGTTTTTTCTCCATCCAATCGGTGATTAGATCAGCTCTTTTTTCAGCCACAGAAAAACTCTTAGCACTAAGTGTAGAACTTATAAATATAAATAGTAGAATCAAACTTCCTTGTACAATCTTCATATCCTCTCTTTTAATTCTTACTCCAATAACACTCCTTAAAAACGTTAGTTCCTCAAAAATGTTTTCCAAATCGATTGAAAATTATAAAATATAAACGAGAACAACAAATACACCCTCAGTACAACACACTGTTTTTCAGGATATTTTTCCTTATTCAAAACAGAACTAAATTATAAAGTTCTGCATGCAATTATTTGAAAAATATTTAATAATTTGGGCTTCCTTTTCTATCGGTTCTGTTCCGATTATTTAATTGCCAGATAAGGGATAGTTAATCTCAAAAATCATTTGTGAAGTTGAACAAGAAAAATAGTTAGATAATGAAATCGATAGAAATATATAGCAATACAAAAGCATTAATTTTTGATTTGGATGGAACTTTAGCTGATACAATGCCTATTCATTTTGAATCTTGGGAAAAGACTGCTAAAATAATGGGAGTGGATTATAGTAATGATTTCTTACTAAGCTGTGCAGGAATGCCATCCTCCAAAATTATTAATTTGCTAAACGAAAAAAATAACCATTCTATTGATCCGCAAGAATTCTCCACTATTAAAGAAGAATTTTTTGCAAAGGATATGCATAAAATAACCGAAATTAAAGCGGTATGCGATCTTGTATACAAGTACCATAACATCTTACCCATGGCGGTAGGAACTGGTGGAAAAAGAAACATTGCAGCAGATACAATGAAACTTTTGGGATTGGATAAATACATTCCTATTTTGGTGAGTGCTGATGATGTGGAAAAACACAAACCAGAACCTGAAACATTTTTAAAATGTGCCAGTCTAATGGGAATTGCACCTGAAAATTGTCAGGTTTTTGAAGATGCTATATTGGGTATACAAGCTGCAAAATCGGCTGGAATGATGGTTACTGATGTAACTCCTTTTTACTTAAATCAATAATACCAAATCATGTTAAAAAAATTACTTTTCATTATTCCAGTAGCATTTCTACTATACTCATGTAAGGTTGAAAAGAAAGAGTACACGGTTGCCTTTTACAATGTAGAAAACCTATTTGACACAATTAATGATCCAATCAAATGGGATGATGATTTTACTCCAGAAGGGAAATTAAAATACGATTCGAAAAGGTATTTAAACAAACTAGAAAAATTAGCAAATGTATTATCTACTATCGATACCGTAAACTTACCGTCGGTAATAGGATTGTGCGAAGTAGAAAACAGAACTGTTCTGGAAGATTTAAAAGTACAAAAAGGATTAGAGACTGGTAATTATGGCATTGCTCACACTGAAAGTCCTGATAAAAGAGGTATTGATTGTGCCCTTTTGTATAAAAAAGATGATTTTACCTATCTAAATCACAATGTAATCGATATTGAATTTCCATGGGAACCTGAATATGAAACCAGAGACATTTTACATGTGAAAGGAATTATGGAAAAAGACACATTGCATATTTTTGTAAATCATTGGCCATCGAGAAGAGGTGGGCAAGAAAAATCTGAAAAGAACAGAGTTTTTGTAGCTCAACAATTAAAGAAGGCGGTAGAGAATATTCAAAGTAAAAATGAAAATGCGAAAATCATTATCATGGGTGATTTTAATGATGAGCCAAATAATGTTTCCGTAACTGAAAGTTTAGAAGCGACTAACAACAAAAATGGTGACAAAGCTAGCGATTTGTACAATTTAATGTATGATTTAAAAGCTGATGGGAAGGGAACATACAACTACAGAGGCAACTGGAATATGCTTGATCATCTAATTGTTTCCAATGCTTTAATCAATTCAAAAAAGGGTTTACATACCGATTACAATGCTGGAAGCATATTCAAAGAAGAATGGATTTGCTATAAAAATAAAGATGGCGTTTATCTGCCAAGCAGAACTTTTGCAGGTCCTAAATACTACGGAGGATACAGTGATCACTTCCCAGTATATTTCAAATTAAAAAAATAAAATTCTATTAAAATATTTAGGATGCCGATTGTAATATGCAATCGGCATTTTTATTAGGAAAACATTCCGCAGTTCGCATTGTTTCTCTATTTTAGCAATTCAGAATAGAAACGATTGAAAAGTGCTGCATGGAATTTAAAATAGAATCAAAATTTAAACCTACAGGAGATCAACCAAATGCCATTGAGGAATTATCGAATGGCTTAAATGAAGGTGCTCCATTTCAAACCTTGCTTGGTGTTACCGGTTCTGGTAAAACATTTACCATAGCAAATGTAATTGAGAAAGTGCAGCGCCCCACTCTTGTATTAAGTCACAATAAGACTCTTGCAGCACAATTATACGGAGAGTTCAAAACATTTTTTCCAAATAATTCAGTCGAATATTTCGTTTCCTATTACGATTATTATCAACCAGAAGCTTATTTACCTGTAACAGGAACCTATATTGAGAAAGATCTTTCCATCAATGATGAAATTGAAAAGCTACGCTTAAGTGCTTCTTCTGCTCTACTTTCAGGCAGAAAAGATGTTATTGTTGTCTCTTCCGTTTCCTGTATCTACGGAATTGGTAACCCTGATGATTTTCATGCGAATGTAACTGAGATTAAGAAAGGTCAGTTGATTTCCCGCAACAAGCTACTTCATTCATTTGTTGATGCTTTGTATTCGAGAAATGAGGTAGAGTTCGATCGTGGAAATTTCCGTGTAAAAGGAGATACAATAGACATCTATCCCGCTTACGCTGATTTTGCTTATCGCCTTATTTTTTGGGATGATGAAATTGAAGAGATCTATTCATTTGATCCACTAAACGGATCGAAAATAGAATCTTATGACAGAATCACCATCTATCCTGCTAATATTTTTGTTACCAGTAAAGATCGCGTACAACAAGCCATACATCAAATTCAGGATGATATGGTAGCCCAGGTTGCTTTTCTAAAAGATATAGGGAAACATCTGGAAGCAAAACGATTGGAAGAGAAGGTTAATTTTGATTTGGAAATGATTCGAGAATTAGGTCATTGCTCAGGAATTGAAAATTACTCTCGATATTTTGATGGTAGAAAAGCTGGAACGCGTCCTTTCTGCTTAATGGATTATTTTGCCGATGATTTCATGGTGGTAATTGATGAAAGTCATGTTACAATTCCACAGATTAGAGCCATGTATGGTGGGGATCATTCTAGAAAAATCAATCTGGTGGAATATGGATTTCGCTTACCTTCTGCATTGGATAACCGACCATTAAAATTTGAAGAGTTTGAGCAGATTGCAAAACAAACGATCCACGTAAGCGCCACTCCTGCAGATTATGAACTTGAAAAATGTGAAGGTGTTGTTGTGGAGCAAGTCATTCGACCAACAGGATTACTGGATCCTGAAATTATCATTCGACCAAGTCTGAATCAAATTGATGATTTAATTGCAGAGATTAACAAGCGAACTGAAATTGATGAACGAGTATTGGTAACAACATTAACCAAACGTATGGCTGAGGAGCTTTCGGAATATTTCACCAATCTAAGTATTCGTTGTCGATACATTCATTCAGATGTGGATACTTTGGATCGTGTTAAAATTATGGAAGAATTGCGAAATGGTGTTTTCGATGTTTTAATCGGAGTCAACCTTTTACGTGAAGGTCTGGATTTACCTGAAGTTTCTCTTGTGGCAATATTAGATGCGGATAAAGAAGGATTTTTGAGATCAACACGATCATTAACACAGACGGCTGGACGTGCGGCTCGTAATGTCAATGGTAAAGTAATCATGTATGCTGATAAAATTACTCGATCAATGCAAGAAACTATAGATGCAACAGATCATAGACGAGAAAAACAGCTTGCATATAATTCTGAACATGGTATTACGCCGCAACAGATTGTAAAATCGAAAGGAAGTATCATTGAACATGGACGAGAGGAAGAACCTAAAGCTTACAGTGGTCCTGAAACAATAGAAATTGCAGCAGATCCTGTTGTTCAGTACATGAGTAAAGATAGTTTGGAGAAAACCATTGAGAAAACTAAAAAAGCAATGCAAAAAGCTGCCAAGGAAATGGATTTCTTACAAGCTGCACAATATCGTGATGAGATGTATAAACTGCAGAAACAACTAGAAAAAAAGAGCTAAAATTTGAGGCAATAAAAAAGCAGTTTCTTTCGAAACTGCTTCAGTTATCTCTAGGGATCTGTTATCCCAAATATGATTTCAACAACTTGCTTCTGGAAGTATGACGTAAACGACGAATCGCTTTTTCTTTAATCTGACGCACACGCTCGCGAGTCAAACCAAATTTTTCACCAATTTCTTCCAAGGTCATTTCTTGAATTCCAATTCCAAAGAAAAGTTTTATTATATCGCTTTCTCTCTCTGTAAGAGTAGCTAAAGCTCTATCAATTTCTCTGGTTAATGATTCATTCAAGAGACTTCTGTCGGCGATTGGAGAATCATCATTCACCAAAACATCCAACAAACTGTTATCCTCTCCGTCAACAAACGGAGCATCAACAGAAATGTGACGACCAGAAACACGTAGAGTATCTGCAACTTTATCTGCAGGTAATTCTAGGGAATCGGCTAATTCTTCAGGAGACGGCTTTCTTTCATGTTCTTGCTCGAATTTCGAAAATGCTTTGTTGATTTTATTCAACGAACCAACCTGGTTCAATGGTAATCGTACAATTCGAGACTGCTCTGCCAAAGCCTGAAGGATAGACTGACGAATCCACCATACAGCATAAGAAATGAATTTGAAACCACGAGTTTCATCAAATTTTTCTGCTGCTTTAATCAAACCCAAGTTACCTTCATTGATCAAGTCAGGAAGACTCAAACCTTGATTTTGATACTGCTTAGCTACAGAAACAACGAAACGCAAATTCGCTCTGGTTAACTTCTCCAAAGCTCTTTGGTCGCCTTTTTTGATACGCTGCGCCAATTCAACTTCTTCTTCTACTGTAATAAGATCTTCTTTACCAATCTCTTGCAAGTACTTGTCCAAAGACGCACTCTCACGATTGGTAATTGATTTAGTTATCTTTAATTGTCTCATAGTCCCTTTTCAATCGAAAATATGCCGCAAAATTAAACTTTTTAATAAAAAAAGTCAAAATTAATTGTCATTTTATTCAAATATTTATATTTTTCTCGTTTGATACTATCATTTTTCATCCTTTAAAGAGAAAGCATAATACTTAACGCTACCATTAGGGTAAATTCCGGAAATAAAAATACCGCCATCCTTTACATCTTCAATTGCCTCTTTAATATCATTAACTTTATAAACAGGAGTATTATTGATTTTATAAATAATAAATCCTTCTTTTATGTTTTCTTCCTTTAACTTCCCACTTCGCAGATTCTTCACCTTAACTCCTCTGTTTATTTGAAGTCGATACTTCTCTTTTGATGTTATTGGTTCGAAATCGGCTCCCAGAAAAGCTAAATCACTTGGTTTAATGACCTTTGTATTTCCTAACCTATTACGTAAGACTACATTAAATTGTTTCTTTTTCTCATCTCTTTTTATTAATACTTCAATTTCATCACCTGGACGGTACTTGCTAACCTGCTCCTGAAGCTCAGAACTTGAGTTAACATTTTTCCCATTTATAGACAATATAACGTCTCCTTGCTTAATACCAGATTCTTTTGCAGCACTTTCTTCAGCTAATCCAGATATATAAACTCCTTCTATTTTCTCACTTTTCAATCTTTCAGCCAATCTAGCATCAACAGTTTGAATAGATACACCTAGTACTGCGCGCTGCACCTGACCAAATTCTTTTAAATCTGCAATTACTTTTTCTACAATAGCAACTGGAATTGCAAAGGAATAACCAGAGTAAGATCCAGTTCTCGATTCTATTGCCGTATTAATTCCTACTAGTCTTCCTTGCACATCAACCAAAGCTCCTCCACTATTGCCTGGATTCACTGCCGCATCAGTCTGCAAAAAAGACTCAATACTCATTCTGTTGTTCATGATTCCAAGGTTTCGCGCCTTCGCACTAATAATTCCAGCAGTTACTGTCGAAGTTAAATTAAATGGATTGCCTACAGCCAAAACCCATTCTCCGAGTTTAAGGTTATCTGAATTACCAAATGCCATACTTGGCAAATCTTCTTCATCAATTTTAATCAATGCTAAATCTGTATACGGATCCTGTCCAATCAATTTTGCTTCGTATGATCTTTTATCCTGAAGAACAACGGTAATCACATTTGATCCACGAACAACATGATTATTTGTTACAATATATCCATCATCGGAAATAATAACACCAGACCCTGATCCCATTGAAGGCTGAGACTGAGCTCCTCTTTTGCTATTTCCGAATAAAAAATCGTAAAACGGATTCGATTGATATTCTTCGTTGGTATATATTGTTGTTATATGAACAACCGATTTTACCGATGATTCTGCAGCTACCGTTAAATCAATAGAACCAGTTGCGTTTTGAGAAATTCCTGCCAACTGTATGGTACGTGGTTCTGTAACTGTTACAATCTTCTCATTTCTATCCACAAAAAGAATAAACAAAATAATAGCAATTCCACCACCAAATAGAGCAGTTAAAAATCTTCCAAAAAATGCCTTAATCTTCATTTGCAATACTATTTTTAAATGTCAACAACTAAGAATTAACCTTACTTGAACAAAACATTACATTTAGAACATAAAAAGTTACAAAAACAAACTCATTTAATCAACAATAATTTAGAGTGAAACTAAACTGATTTAGTTCCCATCAAATTCTTAAACTTTTCAAGTACTCCAAATAAGGTTATCCCAATAAGATTCTTACTTTTATACTACAATTGTAACGATATAAGTTCATAAGTGTTTTTCATTTTAACGTATTTAACACTTCTTAACACGATTTTAGACAAAATGCAGATTGAATTCTCTAAATACCAAGGTACCGGAAACGACTTTGTACTAATAGATAATCGCAATGGTATTATTTCACCCGACAATATTAAATTAATTGAACAATTATGCCATAGAAGATTTGGTATTGGTGCAGATGGATTAATGCTATTAGAAGATGCAAAAGGTTATGATTTTAGAATGAGATATTTCAATTCAGATGGTAAAGAAGCCAGCATGTGTGGAAATGGTGGAAGATGCATTGTTGCTTTTGCCTATCATTTAGGCATTATCAAAAATGAAACAACATTTATTGCTGTAGATGGCGAACATGAAGCGAAAGTTGAAGATAAAAATAACTTTGTTCAGATAAGCTTAAAAATGATAAATGTTTCCGGAATTGAAAAAATTGGTGATTCATTTTTCATGAATACAGGATCACCACATTTTGTACAGTTTATTCAAAATCATGATGATTTTGATACCTATTCAAACGGAAAAGCCATTCGGTACAACGATAGGTTTGCTGCAGAAGGAACTAATGTAAATTTTGTTTCCTTTAAGAACAACGAAATTCAAGTTAGCACTTATGAGCGTGGGGTTGAAGATGAAACTTATTCTTGTGGAACTGGGGTTGTTGCTTCTGCTATTAGTGCCGGCGCAATAAAAAACTCAAACAGCTTTAAAATCAACACAAAAGGTGGAAAACTCGCAGTGCATTTCAATAAAATAGATTCGCAAAATATTAATGATATTTGGTTAATTGGTCCTGCAACAAAAGTTTTTTCTGGCAGTTTAAATATTTAAAATAGATCACTTTTTATGAAGTTTATTCTCTCTAAAATTTTCGAAGACAAGAGTATTTCTAAAGTATTTTTGATTTCCCTTCTTTCCATTTCACTATCACTAATTCTTATAATAGGAATTTTTACCATACAACAGGAAAGGCAACAATTTGAAAGAGAAACTATTCGTATTCATGATGACTTCTTAAAAAATCAAAAAAAAACACTTCAACAAGAAACTCAAATACTCATTAATTTTATTGAAAATGAAAGACTTCAAACCAGAAAACTATTAAAAAAAGACATTAATAGTCGTGTACAAGAAGCGCATGCAATTGCAACAAGTCTCTACAACAATTACAAAAATAAACTTTCTACAAAAGAGCTTAAAAAACTTATTTCAAACTCACTTGAATCGGTTCGCTTTAATGAGGGCAAAGGATTCTTCTACATCAATAGTTTAGAAGGAACTGTAATTATGGATCCGGAAAATCCCAATTGGATTAACAAAAATAAACTTTCGATAAAAGATGTATTCGGTAATCCTATTATCCAAAATGAAATAGAAACGGCAAAAACTCAAGGTGAAGGCTATACTGATTATTCTTGGCAAAATGAAAGTAGTCAGAAAATTCATCCTAAAATTTCTTTCGTAAAATTATTTAAACCTTTTAACTGGTATATAGGATGTACTCAATATGTTGAAAGTTATAAACAAGCTATACAAAAGGATATTCTTAACCGAATTACAAAACTTAAGTTCGACGAAAATTTTACAATTTCCGTTCTAAGTTTTGATGGAACTTGTTTGGCTCATTCAAAACAAGAGCTAATTGGAAAAAACCTTTGGAATCTAGAGGATGGTAAAAAGAATAAAGTAATCCAAGAATTCATTTCAAGAGGAACAGATGAAAATGGAGGCTTTATAGAATATCTTGATCCTTTTACCGAAAAAGATGATACGGCACTACCAACTATAATTCACACAAAAGCATATAAAGATTGGCAATGGGTTATTGGAACTGGCATTCATTTAGAAAAGCTAAACATTGCCATTGATGAAAGAAAAAAAGAATTACAATCCAACGTTAACGGATTTATTATCAGAGGTAGTTTAATTTTTCTTTTGAGTATCGTATTCATTATTATTTTCACTCGATTTGTAATCAGGATAAGCAATTCAGGTATAAAAATATTCAATAAATTTTATAAAAATGCTGCCACTCAATCTCTTTTAATAGACACTTCTGCCCTTCACTTTAAAGAATTTAAGCAGTTAGGAAACCTGGCAAATCAAATGATTCTTGACAGGCAAAACATAGAACACCAATTAAATATAGAAACGGCTTATTTTGAACAATTATTTGAAAATTCACCAGAAGCCATTGCCATTACAAATAGAGAAAGTAAAGGAATCAAAATCAATAAAAAATTTACCGAACTTTTTGGGTATACTCTAGAGGATATTAAAGGAGTTGTTCTCGACGATTTAATTACGGATGATTCCAGACAAGGCGAAGCCAACAAATTAAACGCACTAACTGCAACAGGACAGCTTGTTGAGATTGACACCAAAAGAAAATGTAAAGATGGTAAAATGGTTGACGTTTCAATCATGGGAAATCCAATTGTAATTGATGAAGAACCAATTGCCATTTTCGGAATTTACCGTGATATCACACAACGTAAAGATTATGAAAAACATTTAAAAGAAGCCAAACAAAAAGCCGAAGAATCGGATCTGTTAAAATCTGCATTTTTAGCTAATATGTCTCATGAAATTAGAACTCCAATGAACCACATTATTGGTTTCACTGATATCATGACATCTCAACAAATAGAAGAAAGTGACCGACAAGAATATGCTGAACTAATAAAGCAAAGTGGAAACAATCTTCTCCATTTAATTAACAGCATTATTGATTTATCTAAAATTGAATCAAAGCAAATCAAACTTCAAGCTGAAGATGCTAGCTTAAATGGTATCTTATCTGTTCTTTATGAAAAATTTTACACCTATAAAAATGAAAGAAATAAAGCCAGTTTGACTTTAAAAATTCAAAAAGCTTTAAGCGATAAAGATTCAGTAATATATACCGATGCCAGACGCCTTGAACAACTCTTGTCAAATTTAATAGAAAATGCTATTAAGTTTACCAACGAAGGAAGCGTAGAGTTTGGATATCATCTAAATGATTGTGCTTATTCTATTGAAATTTACGTAAAAGATACTGGTATAGGTATACCCAAACAATCCTTAGAAAATATTTTTCAATCCTTTAGACAAATAGACGGATCCGACACCAGACAATATGGTGGAACTGGACTTGGCTTAACAATATCACATCGATTAGCAGAATTACTGGGCGGTGAAATTAGGGTTGAATCCAAAGAAAATAAAGGAACCTGTTTCTATATCACACTCCCATACAAAACCAACAGTAACCAGTCTGATTTAAACAGACAAATTAATTACAACTGGTTTGGAAAAAAAATATTAATAGTAGATGATATTAAAAACAATTTCACCTATTTCAAATCAAGTCTTGAAGGAACAAATGCTGAAATTATATGGGCAAAAAATGGTGCCGAAGCTGTATCTATATGTGAATCGAAAAATGTTGATGTCATTCTTATGGACATGCAAATGCCAGTAATGAACGGCTATGAAGCAACAAAAAAGATTAAAACAAGAGATGCTTCTATTCCAATAATTGGACAAACAGCATTTATCCAACAAGAAGATAAGAAAAAAGTAATTGCTGCTGGTTGTGATGATTACATCACCAAACCTATCAAATCAAAATTATTACTGGATTCTATTAGCAAACAAATCTCTGTTAATTAGTCCCATTTAGTACCTCTTTTTTCCTGTGCGTAATTTTCGATATATTCTAATGCTTGTTTGTAATCATTAGCAAAAATAAACATTTTACTATATTCTGGTTTAGCAAACTTTTCAATATAAGAAATTTCAAACTGTGATTTTAAATTGTCGTAAAATCCATTGGTATTAATAAAAACGATAGGAGCATTATGATATCCCAATTGCTTTAATGTAATTACCTCTAAAATCTCTTCTAAGGTACCAAATCCACCTGGCAAGGCAACAAAAGCATCCGATCTATCACGTAAGATCTTCTTCCTCTCTGCCATATCAGGAGTAACAATTAATTCATCCAAATAGTTAGCTGAAATTCCATAATCACTAATTAATTTAGGAATTACACCCAACACTTTCCCTCCTGAAGATTTCACCGAAACAGCAACTTCATTCATTAAACCAACATTTGTACCTCCATAAACCAAACTATGACCATTATCTCCCATTTGAGATCCCATTTTTTTTGCCTCTTCAAAATAAATAGAATCAAGCGAATTGCTTGATGAACAAAATACACAGATATACATTTTACTTTCGTTTTAATTTGACTAACGAATTAACCAATAATTATTTTAGCGCACAAAAAAGCCCTTGAGAAAACTCAAGGGCTTGTAACTATTTAATCACAAATTATGCGTCAATATTAGCATAAGTTGCATTTTTCTCAATAAACTCTCTACGTGGAGGAACTTCATCTCCCATTAACATTGAAAATACATGATCTGCTTCGGCAGCATTCTCAATTGTTACCTGACGTAGTGTTCTAACCTCAGGATTCATTGTAGTTTCCCACAATTGCTCAGCACTCATCTCACCCAAACCTTTGTAACGCTGAATATGCATAGATGATTCTTTTCCACCACCCCAATCTTCAATTAAGCGTAAACGTTGATCTTCATTCCAACAGTACTCAGAATTCTTTCCTTTTTTCACCAAATACAATGGAGGTGTAGCAATATACAAGTAACCATTTTCAATTAATGATTTCATGTAACGGAAAAAGAAAGTCATAATCAAAGTAGCAATGTGACTACCATCGACGTCGGCATCACACATGATAACAATCTTATGATAACGAAGTTTCTCAACATTAGCAGCTTTACTATCTTCTTCAGTTCCAATAGTAACACCTAATGCTGTAAAAATATTCTTGATTTCCTCACTCTCGAATACCTTATGCTGCATTGCTTTCTCCACATTCAAGATTTTACCTTTCAATGGCAAAATAGCCTGAAATTTACGATCTCTACCTTGCTTAGCAGTTCCACCCGCCGAATCTCCCTCGACAAGAAACACTTCACAGTTTGCAGGATCTTTATCAGAACAGTCAGACAATTTACCTGGAAGTCCAGAACCTCCCAATACTGTCTTTCTTTGAACCAATTCTCTTGCTTTACGAGCTGCGTGACGAGCTGTAGCAGCCATAATTACCTTCTGAACAATGGTTTTTGCATCTTTAGGATGCTCTTCCAAATAATTCGATAAAGATGAACTTACTGCCTGATCTACAGCAATTGACACCTCAGAGTTACCTAATTTAGTTTTTGTCTGTCCCTCGAATTGTGGTTCTGCAACTTTAACAGAAACAACTGCAGTTAATCCTTCACGAAAGTCATCACCACTAATATCGAATTTTAGTTTTGACAACATACCAGATTTTTCAGCAAAACCTTTCAAAGTACGAGTTAAACCACGACGAAATCCAGTCAAGTGAGTTCCACCCTCAATCGTATTAATATTATTCACGTAAGAATGAATATTTTCCGAAAACGAAGTATTGTACTGAAGTGCAATCTCAACAGGAACCTCACCTTTTTCAGTAGAAACATGAATTGTTTCTTCAATTAACCTCTCACGAGTATGATCAAGATATTCAACAAATTCTTTCAATCCTTCTTCTGAATAAAAAGAATCTGATTTGTAAACACCTTCTTCTGATTGCTCTCTTTTATCAGTAATAGATAAACGAATATTTTTATTAAGGAAAGCTAATTCTCTTAGACGAGCAGCCAAAATATCGTATTTATACTCTAATGTTAAGAAGATAGAATCATCTGGTTTAAAAGAGATAATTGTACCCGTAACATCGGTAGTGCCAATCACTTTAATATCCTCTAAAGGTTTACCTTTTGAATATTCTTGCAAATGAACCTTACCATCACGGTGAATTTCTGCAGATAATAAAGTTGACAAGGCATTTACACATGAAACACCAACACCGTGCAAACCACCAGACACTTTATAAGAGTCTTTATCAAACTTACCTCCAGCGTGCAATACAGTCATTACAACCTCAAGAGCAGATTTGTTTTCCTTTTGGTGTAATTCGGTTGGTATACCACGACCATCATCCTTTACGGTAATCGAGTTATCCTCGTTAATAAAAACCTCAATATTTTTACAATATCCTGCTAAAGCTTCGTCAATGGAGTTATCCACCACCTCGTACACCAAGTGGTGTAATCCTTTTACATTAACATCTCCAATGTACATGGAAGGGCGCTTACGAACCGCTTCCAAACCTTCCAACACCTGAATACTATCAGCGGAATATTCAGCATTTCCATTTGGTTTATTCTCTAAATCACTCATCTAACAGATCTTTAGTTTTTCGAAAAAGAATTTAGTAAACAATCAATTTTATCCATTGTTTGTTCAACAAAAACTCTAATATTTTTTTGTGCAAAATTCAGAATATCTTTTAGTCGTTTATCAAACTTGATAAAAGTGCCTTATAATGCAATTAGTAACACGATTAAATCGTTTAATAATCAACACCTTACACACCATTCTTTTCTAAAAGATAAAAGTCTAACAAAGATAATAAAAATGATGAATCCTAAGGTAGTAAATTCAGGAAAAATAGAGCTTTTAAACAGTTTTTGACGAAGCGATTTTCCAAGTGTAAATTTACAAAAACTTTAAAAGCTTTATGTTTAACCCTTTATTGAAAAATGATATAGATTAGAATAATAAAACTATTAAAAATTTAGAAGGAAATAGATTGACTTCTTCTAGGTCGTTTCATTTTAAATCTGATAATAAAATTATTGATTTTATCTCCTGATTCACTTGTTCCATATTCGTGTAGTTCGAATAATGTAGTTACATTCTTAAAACCTTTGGGCATGGCTTTCCACATTCTATAAAAAACCACCTGTACATTCTCCAAATCAGCATCATCAAGCTTCAATTTCAATATTTCCTTTCCCTTAGGCATTGCAAAAACACTAACTCCATGCTTTTTCCAGCTTATGGCTTCTTCTGCTACAAAAGCCATATTTAAGGTATCACGAGTTATATCAAACAAATAAGTAATCCCCTCACTATTTTCTCCAAATTCCATTAAAATGTCCAAAGGCTTTCTATCATTATTAACAGAAAGTTTCCATCTGTCCGAGGTTTGGGCAGGTAGTAGATTTGGAAGTAATAAGGATGCTATAACCAATATTACCTTAACCATATGATAAATCTTATTTCGTTGAATCATTTTAATAACGAGTAGCTTATTAAATTAAAGCTAATAAAAACAATTAAAACAACAATACATTATCTTAAATAAAAAGCAAAGGGATACCTAAATACAATGGCATCCCTTCTATATATTCATTTAAATAATTATCTAAAAACTCACTTTAGCACCTAACAAAAAATTAAGCCTTTGCGAAGGATATCCTTCCCATTGGTAATATTTGTCAGCAAATAGATTATTTACTCTACCAAAGACTGTAAAACGCTCATTAAAATGGTAATTTGCTCCAATATTTAAGTCGTAAACTGCATCAAGAGTCTTTTTCTCATTATCAGCCCAGGTTTTTCTTTCACCAATCATATTAACTCCAGTCTGAAATGTTAATTCATTAGTAAATTTATAACTGGCATTTGCATTTACTTCAAAGTTTGGTTTGTGCCAGGCTTCGTCTAATATATCCATTGAATATGAATTATAAACTACTTTAGAACTTAAGCTTAACTTCTCGTTCCATGCCAAATTTAAGTCTGCCGATAATCTCAATAAGCTGATATCATCATATACAACTCCAAATTTGTTTGAATATGCAGTAACAGGAGTTGCTACAAGTGATGGAAGAAGAATATTTTGTGCATTTATGAAAAAATACTGATTGTCTATGGCAGAATATTCAGCTGACAGATTAAACGATGAAGTAGAAGATAAACTGCCTCTAATACCTCCAAACAGCCTGTATTTCTGATTTGATGGCATGACATCCAGACCTGAAAAAACGAATGGATTCTCTGAAGTAATATCCTTTGAACGATTCATATTCAAATCTCCGTCAAGTCCAAAAAACAAGCTTAAGATATTATCAATTGCTTCAAAATCAACTTTTACATCAGGATAAATTTTCGTTTCAGAATCATCACCCATTACAATTACCGGCTTAACGCCCAGCTGCAGGTTTAGTTTACCTGTTTGCAATAAATAACTTGGCTGTAAACTCCAAACCATAGTTTTTCTATCATTATCAAGATTGT
>Ga0209272_10000168_pt1 | contig 74660 bp, 57 predicted proteins | sample tdDd002_FD_187125 | JGI IMG/M metagenome (GOLD analysis project Ga0209272, IMG submission 187125) | Marine sediment microbial communities from the Atlantic coast under amendment with organic carbon and nitrate - tdDd00.2 (SPAdes)... | ecosystem: Environmental > Aquatic > Marine > Coastal >...
AATCAGTCACCCGAAACGAGCTTGCAGCTTGCTAACTGGCTCAACCAACTCGCCAGTAAGGGACTTACACCCTCTGGAAAAATAACATACTTATTGTTAGCTCTTTTGATCAAATATTTGCATATTTGATCTTTTTCAAGAGCTTACAGATAAGTGTGCTCTTGCTCATGCAGGGCACACACAACAAAGCTTTTCTAAAACCCATTTTATCAGCTAAAGCGCCACTAAATGTAGGTAGTAGATACAAACCTGCTGAAAACAAACCTGATATCATTGCTGCCTCGATATCAGTAAAGCCTAATATCCTTGAAAGATATATGGTTATTACAATGAAAACTCCATAGTATGCTGCTCTTTCTAAAAGCTCAACAGAATTGGCCACCCAAAAAGCTCTTGAGAACTTTTCTTTTCCCGTACTCACTTGTTCTGCACTCATTTTATTTCTTTGTTTAGTTTTGTTTTAATACCGATTATCATTTTAAATCTTATTGGTATAGGTTAAAGTTGTCCGTAATATAGGGCGTTAAAAATAGATTACCACATTGAATTTCACAAGTAGGGATTCTCCTATTTTTTGCCCAAATCAAACCTGTAAATCAGTATAAATTTTAAAAGAATATTTACATGCAAAAAAAATGCCGCAATCAGTGGATCGAAATAATCCAATAATTACGGCATTAACCTAACTTAAAAATAAAATATTTTGCTCTGCTACACGCTTATTTTTGCCATAGCTTCATTGTAGCTTCCACATCTATTGCTTCTGCCAGAATAGATATCGGATGCTGAACTTTGCTAGATGTTGACATTTCTATTTGCCATTTACAGGTTTCACAATCTGTAGCAACAAAATCAACCTTAGAGTTTTCTATCTGATCGAATAAAGGCTTACCAACTTCCTGTGATGTTTGATAATTTTCTTTCTTAAATCCATAAGTTCCTGCTATCCCACAACATTGTGACTCAAGCTGAACCAATTCAACTCCCGGTATCATTTTTAAAAGCGAAGTGGAATAAATAGACCAACCTAACTTTTCCATATGACAAGGAGTGTGATATGCGATTCTTTTTTTGTAATTCTTTTTAAATACCAAATTCAATTTTCCTTCATCAATCAATCGGAATATGAAACGTGTTGCCAATTCACTATCATTTCTTATTTCCTCATTTTTTACTCCTAATAAATGAGGGTATTCATCGCGAATGGTAAATATACAAGTTGATGATGTTGAAATCACTGGCATCTTTTTATCTACAATTGATTTCTTGAATGCCTCAACATTGTGTTTGGCTTGTTTGGTTGCCTGTTTTATTAATCCATTAGAAATTAATGCAACACCACAACATTTTTCTTTCTCCAAAAGGTGTACACCATAACCTGCAGCATTCATTACCTTAATCAGGTCTTTACCCTGCTGAGGGAAGTTATAATTCACATAGCAGCCATGAAAATAACTAACATGCTTTTTGAACTCTTGCTGTTTCTTTTCTGCATATCTGCGATACCAGGTTTCAAAACGCAAACCTGTATACTTTGGAAACATGCGATGATGATCGATCTTTAACACACTATCCATTACTTTACGTACTGGCTTCAGCGCAACTGCTGTATTCACAATTGGAGCAAATGTACTCGCCATGGTTCCTACAATATCTGTATTCGCAAGAATCATATCGCGAAGTTTTGGTTTGCTCTTGCTATACTTTATGCGAGCAGATTGAATAATATCTCCAATTTTAACTCCTGAAGGACAAGCAACTTCGCAGCGCTTACAATTTAAACACAACTTCAAAGCCTCATCATAAAACTCTGGATCTTTTAATCGCATTCTCTCCCCATCGGGCCCCGATTGTTTTGGTCCAGGATAATCAGGATTTACTTCCAATACCGGACAATAAACGGTACAGATTGTACATTTGACACATTGTTCAAAGTTGTTATCACTAACGTTATATGGTTCAAACATTTCCTTTTTCATTGTCCTGTTATTTTAAAATTTGTTCAGCCGCATGAAGAGATGTAAGTAAACTTATACCTGCTCCACTTCCTTCTTTAAGAGGATTTGCTCCTCCCAACACAGAACCTGCCACATATAAATTTTCTACAGGTTCACCATTCATCAACGCTCGAAATTTCTGATCGGTTTTTACCCCGTAATGCATAAACGCCTGATCGTTAAAGATCTTTTCATCAAACCATTTTTCACGATTGCTATCGCCATCAATATCTAAACCAAAAATTGGTTCGTATAACTTATCGTGAGTTGCCACAATTCCTTTGCTGTAAAAACTTCCACTTGCCAAAATAAATTGGTCTGCTTCAAATTTTATATCTCCATGATTATTGGTTCTAATCTCCAATAACCTGCCATTTTCAAAAACTCCTTCTTCAACATTATCTCCCAACAGATATGTTCCTCCCAATTCCTGAAATCTTTCACGCAAGGTTATCTGTGTTCGAATACCTGGAACCGAAGGTGGTATGGCTGGTAACAAAAGAACTGGCTTTTCGATTTTCTCTTTTAGCTTATCTGCAATTGTCTTGTTAAATAATCCAAATACAGCAGGAAGAATTACCACATCAAATCCATCACTTAGGACATTTGCTTTCTGAGCAAATTCCTCAATAGCATTTTCTTTATCAAATTCTTTCGCAATATTTGTTGAACGCATTTCGCTAGGATTTTTACGAATTGCATCAAACTGTTTCATCGAAACAGTTTTGATTTGTGCGTGAACATCAAACTTTTTTAATCCATCTTTAATGAAGAGTGTATGAAAATCAAGAAATCCACTAAAGTTTAAGATTACTGCTTTTTTCCAGGGAAAACTGTCCTTTTGATCGAAACTGGTAAAATCACTTAAAGTCAACCAAGTTGGTTTCATTACACCCATAGGCGTTAAAGTATAGTGATTTCTATCGGCTTGACCATTTAAATTTAAACCCGAACGAACCAACAAATGCAAAGCATCATTTGTTAATCGTTCTATTTTATCTAATCCTACCCTTTTGTATGGATGATTTTCAGGCAAGCTTTTCATGCTTTCCAAAGGGTTTGTAACCTCTTCTCCATTTGCCTTACCCAATAAATCAAAAGAACCCGAAAAGAAATGAATTGCACTTTGACCAGATGAAACAATCGCACATTTTTTTCCCTGCTCCGCCAATTTAATTCCACATGTGAGTCCGCTTAACCCACCACCTATTATAATGTTATCGAATTTCATACTCTTGCTTAATTGTTATCTGGTTTCAATCCATATATCCCTTCATAAATCCAGGATGTAAATTGAATTTCATTAATCGTTTCTCCCCATGCAATTGGCGACATTCCTTTCCATCTCTCTTGAAGAAAGTTTACCAAATCATCTTTTGCTTTCCCTGGCTCTTCCATCGATTCGCAAAGAAGACCTGCTGCACGACAAGCACACAACTCACCCTGGCAAGTTCCCATTCCAACACGAGTTCTACGACGCAAATCAATCAAGTTATTTACATGCAATTCATTAATTGCATACTTTACTTCCCCAATCGAAACACCTTCGCACTCACAAACCATGGAATCTTCATTCTCATCACCTTTGGCTATTTTATGAGCCAATGATCCATGTCTATCCTTTGCCGATTTTTGAGTAATACCATTAACTGAGTAAACTTTCTGACTTACATTGTTTAATGTTTCATCACTTTTTTCAGATCCCGGTAATGGAATGTTGGCCGTTTCACATTTCTTATCAATATCTAATTTTTTACAAATCAAATCTGTTGCTTCTTCAGCCATTAAGCGATAAGTCATCAGCTTACCTCCAGTAATCGTAATGAAACCTTCCAGGCCATCTCTTTCCTTGTGATCCATCAATACAATACCACGACTAATACTTCTTCCGCTTGGGTCATCATCGGCAGCAACCAATGGACGAACACCTGCATAAGCACGAAGGATACGTGTAGTGGCCAAGGATGGAGAAAGCTTTACTCCTTCTCTTATCAACACATCCACATCATCCTTGGAAACATACATATTGTCTATCTCTTCAATTGGAATTCGCTCTGATGTGGTTCCAATCAAACAAATGGTATCTCCCGGAACAAGAATATCCGCATTGGCAGGTTTTCTACACCTGTTCAAAACCATTTTATTTACACGATGACCAAAAATCAGAAGAGAACCTTTTGCTGGAAACATATTGATGTTAACTCCAGCAAACCTGGCAATATTATGTCCCCAAATACCAGCTGCATTGCAAACAATTTTTCCGTAATATTTTACTTTTTCCTTTTTCGCATGATCGAATAATTCTACACCATTCACACGATCTTGATCTTTCAAAATATCAACAACCTCATGCTGAGTTAAAATATCGGCGCCATTCAATTTGGCATCCAATGCATTTGACATGGTCAAACGGAAAGGATCAACCGATCCATCAGGCACTTTAACTGTTCCAATTATATCAGGATTAGCTGATGGCTCCATACGAAGTGCCAGTTTAGGATCTATTATTTCTGTTGAAATCCCTGCACTTGTACATGCATCTACAAATTGAGACTGAAATGCAATGTCATCTTCTGGCAGAGTAAGAAATAGTCCATTGTTTTCTTCGATGCAATGGTTTGCAATTTTTCGGAGAATCATGTTTTCCTCAATACATTCAGCTGCCGATTCATGATCGGTTACTGCGTATCTGGCTCCACTATGTAATAAACCATGATTTCTTCCTGTTGCTCCAGTGGCAAAATCATGACGTTCTACCAGCAATACACTTAATCCTCTCATCGCACAATCCCGCGCTGTCCCTGCACCTGTTGCTCCCCCTCCGATGATAATTACATCATATTCCTTGGATCTATTCTTATTCATGGTGAGTATTCTTATTTCAATATCTTTTTATTCAGCTTAACGAAGATTTTTATAAATCTTAGAATACAAAGATATACATCATACATAGCATTACAAAGTATGTCTTTAAAAAATATATTTTGTATTAACCAAGGCTTAGTTTAAGAATGTATTTCCCATAGAATTATTGCATCAAAAACATTCATGAATACAAATACTAGAAATAGATGTATAGCAAGACTTTACAAAAGCTCCAACCCTTACCATCAAATAGATTTCTCAGGAAATAAATTGGCCTAAAAACAGATTAGATAGATTGTATCTAAATAAAAAATTTTAAATATTTACTGGTAAAACCAAGATAAAAAATAAGCCAAATCATTAAAATGATTTGGCTATTTGCTATGACGCAGGCATTAAATCTGACAAAAATACCTGCTAACATTCACTTTATTTTATTAAAAGTAATTTTATTTAGGTGTTAATAGTTACAAATTTTAATTCTCATTCAACAACCAATTTCTTCCATATTCGGGAGTAGAAAATACCTTTAATTGATAACGATCAGAAGTATTATTTTGAATTCGAATCATTCCAAATGCTGTATCAAGAGGATTTCTTCTAATCAAAGCGTGCCTAACAAATAAATGCTGCCCCAGCTCCGATTCCATAATCAAACCTAATTTTTTAGCATCATCAACATCATATTGCAGCTCTGCCGAACTTGCATCTTCTAATATTCTAACACCATTGGCAACAGTCACTCCATTTAAAAGGTTTAAACAATATTCCTTCATTTGAGAAAATTGTATTTTTCCAGTCATCATTACATCTAGCAACCCAATTTCAGGCCTGTACTCCACTTCAATCATGATAATTCCCGTTTTTTTTAGCTTACATACTATAGACAATCATTTTTAGTTTTTGGGTGAACAAACTTGTAAAAAAAAAGAGCTATCCTCTCGAATAGCTCTTTTCCTTATATTTTCTTATCAATTCTAGTTCACTGATACACACTTAACAATTCCTTTTTCGGCAGAAGCCAAATAAAGATTATCCTTAGTATCAGAAATCATTGGAATATAGGAACATCCTTTTACCAACTCTTCGATTCCAGCTATCTGTTTTGCTCCAGCATTACTGTATACCTTAATACGTGTAGGGTCTTTCTCAACCGTTACAATAGCACCATTATTTAATGAAGCTACTGAAACAGGGTTACAACATCCATGGAAATCATTCAATGTTTTTCCTCTCTGACCAAATGTCAAAATACTTTCACCAGAAAAATTAAATCCTTGAACACGGAAAGCTCCAAGGTTAGCAACCAAAATTTCATTTTTCGCATTTACTGAGAAATCAAGGATACCACAACATGGACGCATATCTTTCATTACAGGACCAGCTTCTCCATTAGTTTTATTAAACATGGCAAGTTTTGCTCCTCTATAATCAGCAATCACAAGCTTGTTGTCAATTATTCTTGCTCCAGTTGCTGTAATTACATCTTTCAAAACATACTTTGCTTTTTCCTTTCCATTTTCGTCAAGAACAACACACTCTACCGATTTAGGCATCATTCTTTTAATTTTTCTACCACGCACTTTCTTCTCTACTTCTTCCTGAATGGCACATAGCAAATAAATATTGTTATCAGTATCTATGGCTAACGATGAAGCCTGACCATTAAAAGTTGGTTTTATCGTTTTTAAAACTTTTCCGTTTGGATTAACTACCTGAATACTTCCATCTTTCTTTAAAGCACAAATGTTATTATTTTTAAATACTCCCAGATAAATGATATTTGTTAAAGATTCTCCTTTAAAGTTCTTATCAACCTGATAAGAAGTATTCTTCACATTAGCCATTAACTCTTCAATGCTAACATCTTTTTCTCCTTTTTTAGCCATTTCTGCAAGGGTACTAATAATAGTAGCGTTCTTTTGAATTTGAGGATCCATTGCAGCAACCATTTTCTGAGCTTCCTTATAGTTCTTGCCGGAAAGTTCTCTAACCACAAGGCTTGCAGCATGAGCAGAAGCAGGATATTCTTTAATGAACTTCTCATTTAAAGCTTCAATTTCTTTTTGCTGAGGCTCTAACTTTTTCATTAATTCTTCAGCTTGCTCTTTGGTGTTACCAGGTTTATAAAGCTGAGCCATGATGTCTTTATACTTTGCTCGAATTTCATTGCTTTCCTTCTGGTAAATCGCATAAGTATCATGCTCTTTACTACCTGTAACTTTCATATTAGCGAAATCTTTCACATCAGCAGTTACGCTTATAGGAGCATTTTCAACATAGATTTGTGCATAAGTATTGGTTTCCGCAATTGCAAAATAACACAAAGTAGGAATTGGATAATCTCCTTTGATTTTAAACTTACCCTCTTTGATAATTGCAGTATCTTTTTGCATACCGCCAGCAGTATAATGCGCTAGTTCCAGTTTTGTACCATCGGCAACACCAGTAATGGTACCTGATAAAATCATTCCTGATTTTGTTTCTTTCTTGGTGTTGTTACATGCAAACATTCCCAGCATGGCAGCCAGGACAACTAGTAGGTTTAATTTAAATTTCATCCGTTTAGAGTTTCTTTTTTTTGTCGGATGTAAGCCCCAAGATCAAAATCATTATTGTCTTATATATTTAATAATCATTTTAATCATGCTCGTTTCATCAGATCAGTTTATAAATTTGTTTTTTTGATTGGGTAAAAGTGGTTTGACTCCCCTAAATGATTTGCCAAACCACATATTAAGTTGTTAAAAATAATCAATAAATTATTTTTAAATTACATTTTTTCAATTTCTTCTTTTAATGCCATTACACGCTGGTCATTTTTACCGCCCTTCTCGGCATTTTTAGAGATAAATGCATTGATGTTTTCCAATGCTTTCTCCTTATTTTTTGATTTTTTGTACAAACTTGCCAGACAATAGTAACAAGCTAACATTTCACTATCCTCTTTCAGATAATCTTCTAATGCTATAATTGCTTTATCATAAAGACCAGCACCTTCGAAAGAAGGATCCATTGCAACACGGTAAGTGGTATTGATTAAAATACTTGATCCCATTCTCTTGTCAGTCTTCAAAGCTTCCTTTGCCGATGCTACCTGCTTATTGAACCAGGTATCATACTCTTTGTGCGCTAAATAGTAAGTAGAATACCAGTTGTCCTCCATCATTTTTTGCTGAGGAGTTGTAAAGTCTTTCTTAGCTGTTTCAATTGTAGATTTTAATTCATCAATGGTTCCTGTTGTAGCAATACCAGATACATATTTATTCACTGCAGCTCCTACAACACCATCATAATTCTCCTGACCGATTCCTTCAGTAGCAATAAACTTTTCTTTGTTGGCAATGATGTACTTATAGGTTTCACTTCCAAATTCCAAAGCTTCAGAATAACCAATCACAGTAAAGGCATCAACATTAACCAGTTTTTCTTTCGGACAGTTTGCTATAAAATCTTTACCTACAGGTAACATCTCCTCTTTCTTGTATGCTGCATACAAAGCCTTTACATACTGAGCAACAAATTTCGGATCGCGGTTTCCTTCTTCATATTTTTTCACCAATGCTCCAATTTGTTTTGAAGGGTCTCCAGCAATTTTAGCTTCTTCAATTAATCCTGCAACATCAGATCCACCAACTTTAGTGTGAAGTACTTTTCCATTTGCGTCCATAAATAATAAAGTTGGATATGCTTTCACTCCATATTTCTTTTGAAGTTCGATTCCTTCTCCTTTTTCCATATCCATTTTAACATTTACAAAATGTGCATTAAAATAATCTCCTACCTCTTTTTGAGGAAAAATATTCTTTGCCAACATTTTACATGGTCCACACCAAGTGGTATAGCAATCCATAAAAACCATTTTATTCTCTTTTTTGGCTTTTGCCAAGGCTTCTGCAAAAGTTCCATGCTCAAATTCAATCCCTTGCGCAAACACATTGTTACATAAGAAAACTGCCAGCATTACTCCTAATAACTTTTTCATTTTGAGTTAAATTTTGTGGTAATTACCTTTATTAAATTTCATTTTATACTCTTAGGACATATTAAATTGTAAAATGTGTGAATGGAAATTGAATTTTTAACCTTAATTAACCTAAATGTGATTTTATTAGCCTAGTTACTTGCAAGTCATTACCTGTTATAATAGCTCTGATAACAAAAAATGCTGACAGTATATTACTGCCAGCATCAATTCATAATTATTAAAACACTGATGAATATTATTTACCAAATATTTCCTCAAACATTTTATCCATAGTTTCATCATTATCTCCATCAGCACCATAACGTCCAATTATTTTTCCATTGGGGTCGATTAATATTTTTGTTGGAAGTGTATGGATGGCATAAGAACTGCCAATATCGTCGCCCTGATCCTTGGTACCACTTAAGGTATGTCTCCAAATTCCAATTTGATCTTTTTTAACCGCCTTATGCCAAGCTGGAATATTATTGTCATCGCTGGCTACTCCAATAAATTCAATTCCTTTTTTATGATATTTATTGTACAAATCAATCAGGTGAGGATTTCCTACTCTACAAGGCTTGCACCAGGAAGCCCAAAAATCAAGCAGAACATACTGTCCTTTAAACTCTTCCAAACTAATCTCCTTGTTATTGATATCCTTCTTTTGAAAACCTGCAGCCATATTACCTGGAGCACCTGAAAGATTCTTTTTGATTTCCAATTGTATCTCATTTCCCAATGGGCTGTTTTTGATCTCCTCAGAAAACAAATCATATTTTGCTTGTGCTTCCTCTGGTTTCATATGCGACATTGACCACTTTAAAATCTTGGCTGTCACAAATGAGTTGGGATGATCTTCCATATATTTCTGATTCACCGCACTCCTTTTGGCTGAAAATGGTTTTAATGCATCGTAAGCCGTTTGTGCTTTATTTTTAAGTACAAGTAACTCATCTTCTGGCAATTTGGCCTTCATTCCTTTTATATAGGACATGTTTGCTTCGTTATAAGCTAATGTATATGGTTCTTGCTCCTTCATAATAGGCTTCAACAAGACTTCATAAGCTTGCTTTTCCGATTGTATTTTTCCTCCTTCAATCACCACTGGTAATGTTTTTCTGCCCCATTGGTCTGCTTGTGCTTTTTTCACATCACCTTTGACAAAGATCTGAGAGTTTTCAATCCATAAAGAAAACATAGCATCACCAGGCGTTACTTTTACACTCAGTTCGAGTGGGTAATCCACCTTCCCTTTCAATTCAAACTTTCCTTCTTTTATGATGGCAGAATCAAATGTTACAACTTTTAATTGTTCCCTTTCATAAGAGGAAAGTACAATTTTACCATCTGCAATACCCTTAACTTCTCCTTTAAGAATATAGCCATCATGCTTTTCTGATTTGCCACAACTCATAATTAGTGTAGCAAGCAGTAGTATTAGTATTGATCTCATTGCTTTGTGCTTTAAAATCCAAATAGCTCTTCTAATTTTTTATCCAATTCATCACCATGCAGTAATTTGGCAATGATTACCCCCTCCTTATCAACCAACACAGTAGATGGCAAATAATCCATTCCATATTCCGATATCACTCTTGCAGGAGCTGGATTCTTTGGAAATTCATCCGCCACATTTAACCATGGAATTTCATCATCTTTGATTGCTTTTTTCCAAGCTTTGTGGTTGCTATCGTTGGTTACTCCTAAAATTTCAAATCCTTTCTTGTTATATTTTTTATACAATTCTTTCATGTGAGGGAAAGAGGCACGACAAGGTTTACACCAGGAAGCCCAAAAATCTATCAATACATATTTACCTCTCAAATCAGAAAGACTTACATCCTTCCCTTCAGGTGTTTTCAAGGTAAAACCAGGAGCTACTTTTCCTGGTTGAATGCTTTCTTTGATTTTGACATCCTCCATCATTTCAACAACATTGGCATGCTGTTTCGAAGATTCCGGTAGCAATGTGTAGAGCTCTTTAATATGCTCAAGGTTTGCTATACTCGTAAGAGATGGGAAAACCTGTACCACAAAAAATTGGTCAATGTTGTTTTTAATCAAATCCAATTGTGCTGTTTTAACTTCGTTCTCCAAATTAGGAGCCAATTGTTTGATCTTTTCGTTAATCTCAACATATTCATCATGATCTTTTGCAGATCTTAGCTTTGATGCTAACTCCTTGTATTTTGAGTATTTATCCTGATTGAGAATTTCATCCTTCAGTCCATAAAATTTCTCAACCAAGGCTTGATTTTTTGCACCACTCAATGATAACTTCTGAATGTAGCCATGCTGAGCATCTTTGATATCTGCTCCTAATGTAATCTCTCCATTTTCTAAAATTGCACCTAAACTCAGTTTAGAGTCCAACAACTGAAGCATGTAAGCATCAACTTTTAAAGATGGCTTTTTGAAGGTAAAATGTCCATCCAAAACCTTTACTGTATCAATTCCCCTAACAGTGCGACTACTTCTATCAAAAGCTGCCAAAACAACTCTATCATTCTTTATGCCTTTGATGTGTCCTTTTAGAATAAACTTATTTTTTTCTCCGCATGAAAACAGTGCGGTTACAAGTAAGAATGCAACTAATATTCTCATTATAATTTGTTTTAGAGTACAGGTGTACTGGTTAATTTTTATTCAATTAAGAGTGTATCGTCCCTGTTCATGCCCTAAGCATGAATAAGTTGTATTAGAAAGTGTGGGCATTGAGAAAGAAACAAAGGAGCACAAAGGCTCCTTTGTGAATGTGTTTTATAATCCTCGAGGATTTTGCTCCAGCAGATCATTCAAAGCCATCACATTTAAAGGAATGGCCCAAACGTAGTTATTCGATCCTGCTTTAAGGGTAAATGTTTTTCCATTTACAGTACGAGAAGCCGTTAAACCCAAACGTTTCATATCGAACCAACGGTAAGCAGTTAAACGAAGTTCTCTTCTTCTTTCCTGCATGATTTCATCAAGCACAACAGCATTATCAGTACTTGCAAAATCTGCATAGCTAGATGCAACAAAACGATTAACTCGCAACTTGTTCAAATAAGTCAATGCTTCCGTTCTGTTTGGAGTAGCTTGCTTCATTAAGGCCTCACAATAATTCAACAACACCTCGGTTGATTTAATTCCGGCAAATGCAACCTGACCATCCGTAGTTACTATGTGTAAACCATCCAAATACTCTCCTGTTGATGTAGAATCCGAAGTAAAGTACCAATATCTCAAATCTTTAGTCTTATCAAAAGTGTTTATTAATTCGTTTGACAACCAAAGTTCTGTTCTGTACCAACCTGGTTCCTGTACGTAACCATTTTCTACATTATTCATTTTGTTCGAATCATAGCCCAGAACACCTTTCGCTGCATTCTTGCCACTTGCAAATGATAATGTATTGTAGTCTTTTATTGTACTGTAGATATCCAGTGATTTCTTCGAATTCTCTTGTGACAGATCATACTTTTCCTGATACAAATAAACTCTACCCAACAGCGCATAGGCAGATGCTCTATTTGCCCATGTTCTGTGCTTAGAAGTTTCTGTCAACAATGGAATGGCAGCAGTTAAATCTGTAATGATTTGATCGTATACTTGCTGTACAGTACTTCTTGGGTGTTGCTCATTAATATTCATTTCCAATAACAATGGTACAGCTAAATCTGTAGATGCTGTTGAAGCATTGTAATGCTTGCCATAGCCATTTACCAAATACATATAAGCATGCGCACGGATAAACAAGGCACGCCCCTTTGTATAATCAACATCATATTCTATCCCTTTTTCATAGGTATCAATGTTCTGAAGGACAAAGTTTGCACGTGAAATAATCCTATAAAAGTTTACCCAATCCTCATCCTGCTCTGCATCGGTGAAAAGAAAATCCTGCCAGGTATAAGCATTCATTTCAGAAACCCCGGTAAATGGAATTTTTGAATCCGGAATCATGATGTCATCGGCTTGGGATGAAAAATTCATTCCTCCGGAGTTAATGTCATTTGTACTATTCAACAACAATGCCAGGTCATCCGTATTTTCCGGAATTGTCTTTCCTTTTGGCAACACATCTACATAACTGTCATCACAGCTCGCAAACATCACTGCCAGAACTACTATATATATGAATCTCTTCATTTCTTTGTTTTTTAATTTATTACAAATTAGATCTATTCTCTTCATGTTTAGAGTACGACCATTAAAAAGTCATATTCAAACCAAATGTGAATGTTTTAAACTCTGGAAAATAGAAGTCTCTAACGTAAGCCAGACCTGTACTATAGCCACTATTTCCAATCTTGTTGTCATAGATCTTATCATTATCTGCAGCTGTCCAATGCCATAGGTTCTCCACGCCTGCTCTTACTTTCAAACTCTTGATCATTTTAGAGTTGATTAAAGAAGTAAAGTCATAAGTTAGATTGATACTCTTCACTCGAATCACGTCTGCTTTATCAATGTTGAAATCACTGTTCCAGGTAGCCTGAATTCTATCCTGTGAGCTATAAGCTGTATAATCCAATTTAGGAATACGAGTTTTAGTTTCATCGCCTGGCGCTCTCCATCTTTTATCAACAATCTTGTGGATGTTGTTACCTGAAGCGTTTCTATTGGCAGCAGGATAAGAATTCATTGCAACATAGTGACCTAAATCATAGGTAATGAATACATCAGCCGTAAAATTTTTCCAGGTAAATGAATTGGTCAAAGATCCATAGTATGGTGGAGTTTGTCTTCCAAAGAATTTACCATCTTCAGTAGTTAAAGAACTCATGTTTTTCCATGAAATTTTCTCTCCACCCTTGTTGAATACCTGAGGTTCCCCTTCAGCATCAAGCCCTGCATTTCTGTAACCATAAATGTAATCTGTTGGCTGTCCTTCCAAGGCACTACCATAGATGTATTCACTTTTTGTCAATGCACTCTTATCCAGGTTCTGAACCTTGTTGTAGTTGTAAGAGAAATTGAAATTCACATCGTATCTGAAGTCTTTTCGAGTCAAGATGTTGGCGGCAATGTTAACATCGATACCACGGTTAATGATTTCTCCATTGTTCTTGCTAAAAGATGACCAGAACGATCCTCCAAATCCGGTTGTTGGATCTACATTTACTGGTGCAAGTACATCTTTTGTAAACTTGTTATAAAATTCAAGTGAACCGCTTATTTTGTTGTTGAACATGGCAAAATCTACACCAATATTGGTTGTGTACGACTTTTCCCAACCCAATAAAGGATTCTCGGGGTTCGCAACAGACAATGATGGTTCGCCTGAAAAATAATCTGTCATTGCATATGCAATCAAAAATGGAGATGTATTTTTCTCAACATTACCTGATAAACCATAGGAAGCTTTAAATCCAAGACGATCAATAAAGTCAACATCAAAGAATTTCTCTTCGCTCAATTGCCATTTAGCCCCAACTGACCATGATGGTTGATCGCGATACTTTGATGATTGTCCAAACAAATTTGTCTTATCCAAACGCCAGCTACCAAACAAGTCATACTTTCCTTTGTACCCAATGCTTCCAATGTAATAGGATGACAGGTATCTGTCTTCATTAATACTGTTCATAGGTGTTGACCACTCTGATGCCCAATTAAATGTTGCATTTAAGAATCCTTGTGTCATTTTTTTGTAATCCACTATAGATTCTGTCAAGCGTTGTGGGTGATAGTTATAGCGAGTATTGTTTAAAGTAGCCTCTGTTTTGAATGAGTTTCTCTCCAAACCTGCGTTCAAGCTGAATACAAAATCTTTGTATTCCTTATTGATACTCAACTGAGTTCTCAAGGTTAAGTTTTCAGAATAAGTATCACTATACTTTAAAATGTGACCGTAAGGAACAACCTGGTTTCCTCCCACTTCGGTGAATCGGTTCACATAGTTTCTCACCTTGTAAGAATCTTTGTGCCAAAAATCTTCACTACGTCCATTCATTACATTGTAACCAACCGAAGTAGTTAATTTCACACCTTTTAAAGGTGTTATGTCAAAACTTACATTTGTAGAAATGCTGTTATTTTTACTCTCCTTATCTTTTAAACGTTGTTCCTGAACCTGATTGTAAGAAGTACTTAAAAGACCTAATGTTTCTTCATTATAAGTTCGTGTTGCTTTGTCATAAGATCCATTAGCTTCTTCCAGGTAGTTCCCTTCATCATCAAGAAAACGAACATAGGGACGAGTCATGGAAGCGAATTGACCATTGTTTTTGTTCACTCTGTAGTTACCAAACATGTTCAAACGCAAAGCAAACATTCCATTGAACTTGAAGTTGTCATTCAATGTAAAAGCAACATTTGTTCCTTCAGTTCCTTTCCATTTTTGCTTGTTCTCATCAAAAGAAAGAGAAGCGTAGAATTGATTTTTCTCACTACCATAGTCGAAAGAAACCGTATGCTTTTGAGTCATCTCTCTTCTGAAAAACAGTTCTTCAATGTCTGAACGGTTATCGTACTGCTTCATCTCATTCACCTGAGATAGTGCTTCCTCTTCGGTAATCTTACCATCTTGCATTGCAGCATAAATCTCTCCCACTTCAGATTTAAAATTATACCACGGAAAAGTAGATAAACCTGCAGCTTTGTAAGAATCCCATTCCAATTCGATGTGTTGCTTGGAATTCATGATATCCAAATCATCTAAGTTTGGCTTCTCGCTTAATGTGAAGCTGTTTGTATAATTTACTCTTAACTTAGAATTCTTATCACCTTTTTTTGTTGTGATTACTACAACTCCGTTAGCTCCACGCACACCGTAAATAGAGGTTGATGCAGCATCCTTCAGTACAGTAATCTGGTCAATATCATTGGTATTGATCTCAGCCAAATTTCCCATCCAAGGGAAACCATCCACAACAATTAATGGCTTCGACTCTGCTGATAATGTCGCCTTACCACGAATCAAGATTTCGCCTTCACGGTTTACTTTCACACCTGAAGCAATACCTTGCAATTTTTGTGTGAGATCGAGCGAAGCTACATTATTTAGCTCATCGTTATCGATAATCTGGAATGAACCAGTCGCACGACCTTTCTTAATGGTTTGATAACCTGTAACTACAACCTCACTCATTTGTTCCGTATCAGCAAAAAGAGTAACATTTATTACTTCTTGTCCGCTAAAAGCAACTTCCTGAGCAAGCATCCCGATAAATGAGAATACCAATACTTTTTTACCTTCCTCTAAAGTAAGGGTATAGTTTCCATCGATATCCGTTGCAGTTCCTATTGATGTACCTTTTACTAAAATAGATACCCCCGGAAGAGCAGTCCCTGTCCCATCAGTAACCTTTCCTTTTACTGTTTTTTCTTGAACTACAGGTCTGGTTTCAACCACTGGAGCAACAAATTCTCTCTCCGAAATAATGATTACATTATCGTCCAGCTGGTAATCCAGATCACGCTCATGTAAAACATCTTCCAATAACTCTTTTAAATCTTCCTGATTTACTTCCAGACTTACTGTTTCTTTACTAAGAATCAAATCATGGTTGTAAAGAAATTCATAATCAGTCTGCTCTGCGATTACCGAAAAGAACTCGATTAGGTTTGCGTCATGCATATTCATGTTCACCAACGCATTTTGCCCTCTCACATTTGCCGACAGTTGTAAAACACCTATCAGCATCAACATCGTAAGTAACTTCATACGCATTAAAGTTTTCTTCCACCTTCTTTTTCCTAAAAAGGAGGCAATTCCAAATGAATTTTTCATAAATTTGTAAGGATTACAGTTACACATATGTATTCATCTATTGATTCCACTCAGCGATGAATACGGTAATTATTATCATTTCGGGTTTGTTGGTAGCAAACCCGTTTTTTTGTTTCTATACATTGGGTTTTGTTAGTAACTAGTCATTAGCCACTAGCAATTAATCATTTCAGGTTTAGGCATTAATAATTCATCATTTATAACTCTTAATTATTTAGTATTGTTTCTGAACGATTATGGTATTGTCCTTAAAGAAGAACTTCACTTCGTTTGTTTTCTCAATCATGCCCAACAATCGGTCTAAGCTTTCATATCGTTTTAATGTTCCGGTAAAGTTGATATCTCCTGCTTCGTTATTTTGGTAGAACACTTTTACATCGTACCAGCGTGAAACTTTATTCATAATATCGTATAGACTTGCCTGCTCAAATACAAACTTTCCATCTTTCCAGGAAGTATATAGTTCAACATTAACTTTCTTATTTGCTATGTCTCTGGCCTCCTTCGAAAATACGGCCTGATAACCAGGATCAAGCAATAAATTTGTCTTCGGATTTTTACGATCCATTACAGCCACGCTACCTTCTACCAATGTGGTTTGTATGCTCTCATCATCAGCATAAGAAGAGACATTAAATTGAGTTCCTAATACTCTCACATCAACTCCTTGCGTTTTCACGATAAATGGTCGGTTCTTGTCCTTGCTTACCTCAAAATATGCTTCTCCCTCCAACAGTATCACTCTCTCGTTATTTGGAAATTTGGTAGGATATCTCAATCGGGTATCCGAGTTTACCCACACTTTGGTTCCATCTTCCAATTCCAACTGAAACTCTCCCCCGCGCGGTACAACTAAACTATTGTAACTTATCAACTCGTTTGCCTTGTTGCTGGCATCGTAAACCAAACCTGTACCTGTATTATTAATTACAGTTCCATCCTTTTCTTTAATTGAATTCTTCTTGCGATTAGCATCCAAATCCAACACTTTACCATCCGCTAAAACCAACTCAGCTTTGTTCGAACCTGGTTCCATGGCTGTCAACCATTGTTCTTCCTGAGAAATCCCAGAATCTTCATGTCCCAGGTACATCATTACCGAGAACAAGCCTACCATTAACAAAATGCTCGCGGCATAAGGCAACACTTTTTTGAAAGTACGCAAACGTAATATTTTTCGGCTTTCCTTCATTTTGCCCAAATGCTTCTCGAATGCACGATCAACATTGGCCTCCCGAGCTTTTAACGACTCCTTGGCTTCTGCAGAAAATTGCTGCATACCTTTGTAAAAGCGCTTATTACCATGGTCACTCAACCATGCTTCCAGCTCCTTTTTCTCTTCGCTGGTAGTGGCTTGTCCCCCTAGTGACCTGGAAATAATATCAATAATTCTTTCTTCCATTTGTAGTTTTTAAACAATCTATAGATATCTTGTATACACCCTTAAGACAAGACAGTTTTTAAATGATGTGACAAGGCTTTTCATTTTTTTCACATTTTTTTTGAAAATGACTTATTGACAAGATACAATATTCTGATTGCATGCAAGATAAAGCAAACAATGAACTGGAATATTCATTCTAGTTTTCGTTTAATCCGATTACAATGCTTTGGAAGATAGATCTCATGTTATAAGAAAAAGATCCTTCTCTACGCTTTGGATGACCAAAGATTGAAAACTTGGGATTTAGTAATTGTAATTTGAAGCTTTGTTCTCTACTTATGAAAGAAAAGCATGTAGAACAAATGCGGAGATTTTAGTTTTTCGCGCAACATCTTAAATGCACGAACCATATGAGTTCTGACTGTATTCATGGATACTCCCAGTTCTTCAGCGGCTTCGTTGTAGGTATAACCACTTACGCTGCAAAGCATAAACACCTCTCTGCATTTTTCAGGAAGTTCGTTTATGGCAGAATAAATTTGCTGGGAATTCTCAATACTTTGCTCATTGGCTTTGGGAGCTGATTCTTTTTCCTCCAAATGCTCGATATCGTGAATTAACTTTTTTTCACGCTGCAAATAATTTAAACACGCATTTTTAACCGCACGATAGATGTATGATTGTAGGTTTGAGGTAACCGATTTGTATCTTTTCTTTTCCCAAAAACTGATAAAAAAATCCTGAACCACATCCTCTGCTGCCTCGCTATCCTTTAGTATGCTATTGGCCCACAAGAACAAATCCTGGTAGTAATGTTTAAAGAATGCCTCGTACGCTTTGCGACTTCCGCTACGCAACAATTCATCCAAAATGTCTTTTGATTCGGGCATGGGGTAATTTAGAATAGTGGGTTAATGCAAGCAAAAATAGAAGTTTTTTTTGAAGAAGGAAATGGATTTGCTTACAAGGAAACTCTTAAAAACACTCGATCTGCCATATTAAGATAATCAGAAGTTCTATCTTTGGACCCATCAAACATACACAGAACAAAAATCTAATCTAAGTAAAATGAGAATCGTTCAGCTTATAATTCTTAGCCTTGTATTTTTTTCATGCAATAAAAATCAAAGTCGCACCAGTAGTAAAGTTGCTGAAAGTATACAACCCGCGGTAAATACTGAAGCATTCGCACAGTACCGCGACATTACCGGCTTAGTGGATGCAGAAGAATTCTGTAGGCTGATACAAACTTGCGATAGTGTAAAAATATACGACATTCGGCCAAGAGAAGTATACATTTCGGAACCCAGAATTAAGGGAGGCAAATTAATTTACGATTTTAGCTATTTCAAAGAAGCACTTCAAAGCTTGCACCGCGATCATCAAATTATGGTATACTGTGGAAAAGAACTTAGAAGTCCTGCTGCTGTTAACGCTTTGGTAAAATTGGGCTTTAACAATGTATACGAACTGCAAGGTGGATTGGCAGCATGGAAAAACAAAAGACTTCCTTTGGTAGATACGGATGGAAATGAATACAAATATTCATCAAAAAAATAGTTTTCTTGTGCGTGTGCAAAACACAATAAACAACTATCGAATTGTTACTTAAATCAAGCAATCTACTTTCAATAAATAAAAATAAAGGTTTTTTAACAAATAAATTCTTCTTTTCATTCACCCATTTCTAACAATCAACTGTTATTGTAGTGTTATTATTCAAAACAAGTAATCAGCTTAATCGCTAAGGGGGAAAAATGAAGAAGAGAGAGATTGCCGCACCAAAAAGTGCAATGGGTTTTAAAGGCGACAATGAGAATGCGAGTAAAGGCAGCAAAACAAGTATTAAAAGACTTGCCGTTGTATTTATTCTATTAGCCTTTTGTATGCCAATAAGCAAAAATGTGCTGGCAAATAAGGAAGAAAAAATTAAACCTGGAAAGAAACAAGCTACACTGATTTTATCTGATGGCAGTAGGTTAATTCTGGGTGCAAGTACCGATACCATTGTAAGTTCAAAAACTACTGGTATTCGTATTATTGTAGATTCTACAGGAATCAATTACATCTCAATTGATAGTTTGAAGAAAGTACATAAAACCCACAAATTGGATTCAGTTAAAACACAAAATCCGCAAAAGAAATAGGCAATTGAATTGACAATAAATCATTTTGTGTTTGAATTAAAAAGGAAAGACCTCGAAATGGGAGACCTTTCCTTTTTTATGTCTTAGGTTTCATTTAAAGTAATTAACACTATAGTTATATTAATTAGTATTTTTTTGGGAAACTAGCTAGAGCAATATCTCCCACAAAATATTATTTTCGCGCAAATTTATTTATTATTTTATATGCAAAACACTCCTAAAGTATCAGTTGTAATCCCATCGTATAACTCGGCTAAGTATATTACCGAAACAATTGAATCAATACTTACCTCCACCTATCAGGATTATGAAATAGTTATTGTTGATGATGGCTCAACTGACAATACCAAAAAGATAGTTGAAGATTTAAAAAAGAGATCTGATAAAATTCAATACCTATATCAAACCAACAAGGGACTTCCTGCTGCACGAAATTGTGGAATAAAATCAGCCAAAGGAGAATATATACTTCCTCTAGACGCTGATGATAGAATATCGGCCAATTACATGGACGAAGCAGTTCAAGTTCTTGAGCAAAATAACGACATAAAAATAGTATACTGCGAAGCTGAATTTTTTGGTGATCGAACCGGAAAATGGGAACTCCCTCCTTTCTCACTAAAAACCATAAGCCGCAAGAACATTATTTTCGCCTGCTCTTTTTATCGAAAAAAGGACTGGAAAAAGGCAGGAGGATATTCAGAAGAAATGACCTGGGGATGGGAAGACTGGGAGTTTTGGCTTTCAATTCTAGAGCATGGGGGTACTGCCCATCAACTTCCTATTACCGGCTTTTATTATCGCATACACGCAAGCTCCCTAAGACAGGGATTTAATAAAGAAAAAAAGAAAAAGACCATTGATTTTGTCAATAAAAAACATCAAGATTTTATTTTTAAATATCATAATGGACCTTTGCGCTATCAACGCAAAATGTCAAAAGCCATTAATATAATTATTAAACTATTCAGCTTTGGTTTGAAAAAGTGGTAGGCACCCCTTTTATCAACAATTAAAATCTTTAATATAAAGCTTATAGGTATTCTTTTTATAATTATCTTGAGCCGAAATTAATCGACTCTGAGCATAGTAAGCACCATTTGATTTATTCAAATGGTGCTTACTATGCGGTTTATAAATTGAATGCGGATGTATGACTTTCTAATTGTTGGGGCAGGACTTTATGGTGCTGTATTTGCTCAGCAAGCGATAAAAAAAGGGAAAAAAGTATTGGTCATTGAAAAACGTGACCACATTGCAGGTAATGCCTATTGCGAAAAACGTGCTGGAATTAATGTACACAAATTTGGCGCACACATATTTCACACCAGCAATGAAGAAGTTTGGGAGTATGTGAACCAATTTGCTAGTTTCAATAACTACGTAAATTCTCCTTTAGCCAATTATAAAGGAAAGATCTATAATCTTCCTTTTAACATGAATACTTTTTATCAGATGTGGGGAACCATCACACCTGATGAAGCAAAAGCTGAAATTGATAGGCAGCGAGCAAAGTATAAGGATACAGAACCAAGCAATCTGGAAGAACAAGCATTGTTTCTTGGAGGTGAAGATATCTATGAGAAACTGATCAAAGGATACACCGAAAAGCAATGGGGAAGACCAGCAACAGAAATTCCTGCATTTATCATCAAACGACTACCCTTCCGATTTACATACAACAATAATTACTTCAACGATCCATACCAGGGAATCCCTAAAGGAGGCTACAATGTATTGGTAGAAAATTTACTAAAAGGAGCTGAAGTAAAACTGGGTGTAGATTTCCTGGAGAACAAAGAGCATTACAAATCCATTGCTGATAAAATCATCTATACAGGTGAAATTGATCAGTATTTCGAATACCAGTATGGTCAGCTTGAGTATAGAAGTTTAAAGTTTGAACATGAATTAAAAGAGGATTGTGATAACTACCAGGGAAATGCCGTAGTGAACTATACCGAAAGAGAAGTGCCATTTACCCGTATTATAGAACACAAACATTTTGAGTTTGGCACTCAGCCTCAGACTATAATTACACGAGAATATCCAATGGATTGGGAAAAAGGAATGGAACCATATTATCCAATCAACGATGATCGCAATAATGCCCTATACGAAAAGTACAAGAGCTTAGGTGAGGCAGATGAGAAAGTAATTTTCGGCGGCCGCCTTGGAGAGTATAAATATTACGACATGGATAAGGTAATTGCCTCGGCCTTGAATAAGGCAGAAGAAATTTTATAATTGCTTAAGAATCTATACAAAATTAGAAGTCAAAATAAAGAATAGTTAAATGAAGATATATGTAGCTTACCACAAAGCAACCAAACAACTTAGCAAGGATAGCTTATATGAACCTTTACATGTTGGAAAAGGAATGTCGAAAGTTGACCTGGGAATGATTGGCGACGATACAGGTGATAACATTTCTGATAAAAATGGCTCTTTTTGCGAAGCTACAGGCATGTACTGGATGTGGAAAAATGCCAAAGATGACTATATTGGATTATCACATTACCGCAGATATTTCTCGAAAACAGATAAATCCTGGTACGAGAAGTTAATGCAAAAAATGATGTTCCTAATTGGCTTGGGTAAAAAGCGAAAAGGAGTAATTTACGCCAAGGATTCTCAAAAAAGAAGAGATCAAATTCTTGACCTTGCTACCGCCAAAGAGATACTGGAAGATCATGACATTATCTTACCTGAGTTGCGTTTATTGAAGCGAAGCGTAAGTGAGCAATATGCAATTAGAAGACCCAATAACGATTTGAATATCGTTGGCGATATCATCAATGAGAAGTTTCCTGAATACAGCGAAGCATTTAATAGCATGATGAGCAAGAATGAAATCTATGCTTGCAACATGTTTTTAATGAAGAAACCAGAATTCGATCGTTACATGGAATGGTTATTCGAAATCTTGTTTGAGTTAGAGAAAAGAGTTGACCTAACGGGATACAGCTCTTATCACCAACGTATTTATGGCTTTATTGCCGAGCGCTTGATTTTAGTTTGGCTTTCGAAAGAAAACTTAAAAATTAAAGAGTTACCAGTTTTATATTTCAATAAATTGTAATCCTGAACTGGAACTAAAATATTTTCTTACACTACAATATCCAACAAAATGAATACCGATTTTTGTTGGATATTTTTTTATTTAATAGCCTACTCTCTTACTTCTATTTACTAGCACCGGGAATATTCTAACCATCTCACCTCCTATTAACTCTATAATTAATTCTAGCGTATTTTCTTTTCGAATATCAATAACCACACATGCGAATTCAAAGTAAATGATAAAATTTTGTTTGTAACATTACCCTAAAAATACCTTTTCGGACTTTCCGTTAAGCTTTTCCTATCGTAGGAAAACATGTACGGAACATTTGTTAGAGCCAACGGAAGACAGAAACACATTTTCCTAAAGCAGAAAATGCTTTTTCTAAGCTCCGTTATGCCCAACGGGACTTAGGAAAACACTTTCCTAACTTCCGTTATGCTTTTTTCACCTTCCGTATATCTTTTCCTATGATAGGAAAACATGTTTCTATCATCCGTACAACTTTTCCTACGGTAGGAAAATGTGTTTCTGTCTTCCGTTGGCGTTTTCCTATGATAGGAAAACACTTTCCTAACATCCGTTGGTGCTTTTCCAGCTTAGGAAAAGCTTTTCCTAAGTTAGGATAGTAAATTTTTTAGCTTCAAAAATCAGAATTTTGAAGTTTTTGAGGTGATTTTAGAAAAAACACAGACCAATCGGTCAATTATAATTATAAACTTAATAAGATATGCAAAAATATCCTAAAACACACGAAGCCTTTTATTCATCAATATTTCAGATATTTTTTCCTTTCTTCTTAGATAACTATATCTAAATTAAAAAATTCTTCCCAAAACAGGCTTTTGATTTTATCAACCGAAAATGTCTAATAATTACAGGTGTTTTACTTTTATTAAACCAGATGAAAATCTCAATTTTCGGAAAATTAAACATCACTTTATTAACATAGGCTTTTAACGGAAGTTCAGAAAATAAATATTTTAAAGAATTCTCGCTCATTTTTCTGTTAAAAAAGAAAAATTTCAACTTTTTTCAACAATGCCTAAAGCCTTATTTTATCTGATATACGCAAGTTTTTCAATGGTTAAAGAAATTTTTTATTCGATTTACTTCTTGACATTTCGAAAAATACATCTCAACTTTATTATACGACACCTAGATAACAAAACATTAAACGATCGTTTTATGAATTTCTTTTTTAACATGAACTAAAAGCGAAATACCATGACACAAGTTAAACTTTCAAATGATTACATTGCAAAACCCGAAGACGAATTTAATGCTCAAGGCGAAAACATTGTTGCAAAACTTCTGGTTTATCAAGCTATTCTTGGTCTGAGTGATGAAGAAGTAGCAGAATTTACGGGGATAATTCAAAAAGACAAAGCATTGAGTGAAAAGAAAAACATCATTCAAGCCCAATCGCGTGCTACAACCAAAGAATATGATACAAACCATCCCCTATGCGTAAAAGCTTTTCGCAATTTCAGAAAAGCACTTGAAAACAATCCCAACTGTACTCCTGCAATCTTAGAGGATTTTGGACTGAGTTCTACACATCGTGTAATCGATACGGACACCCAAAAGCCTGAAATTCACGTAGAATTGGTTTCTGGTGCTCCTCGCATTAAGTACACAAAATCTATTTTTGATGGTATTCGTTTGTTTTGCAGAATTAGCTATGGCGATCAGGAAATGGAATACGAAGAAACCATAACCCGACCATTCTGGAAAGATACCAAAGCTCGAATGGATCCTTTAAAACCTGAAACCAGAACTTACTATGCCTATTTCCTTTACAAAGGCCAAATTGTTGGTCAGAAATCAAATGTAGATAGCATTACCCTGGAGGCTTTGAGGTAAATTGACTTGTATAAATTAGGGCTACACTTATTTTTAGGTGTAGCCATTATAAACTTTTAATCTGCCAGGAGACTATAACAAGCAATTAAACATGTGGAGTTTAGAAAGGCCAAAAAATGAAATAAAAAAAGCAGCCACTCCTAATTGTGGCTGCTCCATATACTAATCAACATATCTATTTCATCTATACTCTCAGAATAATTTCAAATTTATTCTACATCATTCACAAGTAATCGACAAGATAGATAACCCCCTATTACAATTTATCAATTGCTTCTTTCAACCGCGTTACAGTAGGATGTGTATTGTTACCACCAGCTTTGCCATTTTCAGCGATGAAAATATCAAAAGCCTTTGTAGCTTTCTCTTTGTCCTTCTTCTGCAGATAAAGTTTTGCCAACATTAAATTCCCCATGATGATTCCACTTTCTCTGTCGGCGGCAAATGTTTGAGCAATCTTGATAAAATCATTTACAATCTTCTCTGATGCAGCCAATTTTGGAGTTCGTAAAATCTCATCGCATATGCTATGATAAGAAAAAACATTTCCTTTATTGCCTTTTGATGCTTCTGCTTCTTTGATTTTAAGATCGTACCATATTTGCAATTGGTCATTTGCTATATAATAGGTATACTTAAAATTGTTCTTTGTACGCTCTAAATTATCATTTGGAAATTCCTTATGACATCTGTCGATTTCATCATTCAATTCTTTTAAACTCTTACACTCCTTAGCAAACTGTTGGAAGTGCTTTTGGTAAACGCCTCCATATAGCCTTGCATATCCATAATCATCTGTCAGCTCTTTTACTTTATCCTTATTCTTTAACAGGTCCTCAAACTCTTTGGATCCGTAAGGAAATTTAGCTGCCGAAATCACATAGAACTGCTCTTTGTTCATGTATTTCTCCAAAGAGGTTTTGTTGATGATTTCTTTGGCAACAACAGACATCGTCTCCCTGTCATATATGGCTTTTACCGCATTCAAATAAGTCATTAAGAACTTCAAATCTCTGTTCCCGCTCTTGTACTTGGCTCTAAGTACTCCAATGCGCATTTCCGGATTCAATGCGGCCTTTGCACCTTTAATTAAATCTTCGGCTGGCATCCCTCCAACTAACTTGTGAACCGTTTTACCATTGGCATCGATAAAAAGTAGGGTTGGAAAAGAACTAACGCCATATTTCTTACACAAAGCAATGCCTTCTCCTTTTTCCATGTCCATTTTTACATTCACAAAATTTTGGTTGAAATAATCTCCAACTTCCTTTTGAGGAAAAATGTTTTTGGCAAGGTACTTACACGGACCGCACCAACTGGTGTAGCAGTCCATAAAAACCAACTTGTTTTCTTTTTTTGCTTTTGCCAAAGCTTCATTAAAAGTTCCATGTTCGAACTCGATGCCTTGTGAAAATAGGCCCCCACACATGAATGTGGCTACGAGTAGTATTAAAATCTTTTTCATTACCATTAAATAATTTATTACAAGAATTCCGAGGCAAATGAACTCAACTCATTTATTCTTAGTTAATGTCAAAATTTTCTTAGGCAGGTAGGGTGTAGAGAATTAGCCCCGATTCATTTCGGGGCTACTATGGTTTTCTACTAACGAGGGTTTTGTTCTATTTCAGGATTTTTTAAGATGTACTTTCTTGCGATTGGTAGAGCCCACTTATTATCTCCTGGTGATAAAATATGCGACTCTCCCACTACGCTATGATCGATAGAGATGTTTGCATCATCATATACATTGTAACGCTTAATGTCAAACCATCTTGCCCCCTTAAAGGCAAGCTCTCTTCTTCTCTCCTGCTTTACTTTTTGTAGAGCATCTGCAGCATCAGTAGCTGTTAGTTCGGTATAAGCTTCTGTCTTTATTCTGTTTTGACGTATTAAATTCACATCAGACATTGCATCACCAACATTTCCATTTCTTGCATTACATTCTGCTCTAATTAGTAACATTTCAGGAACAGACAATCCACATGTTCTCCCTACCAAATACTCTTGCAAAAATATCTTATCGGCATAAGGCGGAAACCACTCTGTTTCGAACATACCGGCAAATCTCAAATCATTATCCATATCATACAAATCTTTCAATTGTTGACTTGGATAAATCAATTGATACGAATTTTGTGGTTCTTTCCACAAGATTTGTTCTTTGTTCTCATAGTTGTCTGGTAAATCAACCATATTGGCATACCATGCATTCTTTGGCAATTCATTGTAATTGTACATGAAATCATAGTACGATAAAGATGCATCCGCATTCGAGAATGCTTTGTTAAAATCCCCCATTAACAAGTATGTTCTTGCCAAAAGTGCACTGGCAGAAGCCTTTGATGGACGGTAAGATTGTCCCTGAACATCAGGCAAATCAGCGTATACCTCATCTAAGTCGCTTAAAATTAAATCATACACCTCTTTCACGTTTGATCTTTCCAAACTTCCTTCAATAGATGGCTCAAGAAGCAAAGGAACTCCTAAATCGGTTGCGGCAGTTGATGGATCATAATGCTTCCCATATAAATTTACCAGGTTTAGGTAAGCATAAGCTCTGTGCACAATTGCCTCAGCATACAATTGATTCTTTTCATCCTCATTTCCTGTTGAGGTCTTCACTTCCGCAATAACAATATTACACATGTAGATCTGATTGTAAATTGTTGACCAATCTGGATCTTCCTGTTCTTCCAAATAAATATGATCGGCAAAAGTGTATGCTTTCCTTGTACTTTCACTAAACTTGCTTTCGAATCGATCATCGGTAATAACAACATCATCACTCAAGTATAGATCTCCTCCGAAACTCTCAACTACACCAACGGACTCTCCTCTTGATCTTGCTTGATCCATTAACAATCTGTAATCCTCTACCTTTTGTGGTATGATTTTTCCTTTTGGCTTGATATCCAACCAATCATCACATGATGTAAATAGCATCAGTAATGCGAATATGTATATGTATGTTTTCATGTGTTTAAATTATCTTTTAGTTGTCACATGCAACTCTCAAGAAATTTTAATCATTACCCTGTGTGTAATTTTTAAGATTAAAATTTACATGTTCGTTTCATCTGTTAAAATTTTTTTTCGTTGCCATCCCGATAACTATCGGGAGGAACTCTCGATGAATTTTATTCCTACTTCTGTAAGTATTTTAGTTTGATAAAATTCATGTTCGTTTCATTTTTTCTATTTTAAAAGATCGATTATATTGACCTCTTGATTATCAGTTAAAATGTAGCTTTCAAGCTAAAGGTATATTCTGGTTTTAAAGGCATACCTGAAAGACTTTGATTGCGTACAACACGAGGTACATATTCAGGATCTAAACCGGAATCATTAAATGTTATAACCCCCAAATTTCTAACCTGCACACCAATATTCAGAGCTCTTAATTTTAAAGGTTCCACAAACTTCTTAGGCAATTCATAGTTCAAAATCACTTCTTTAAATCTAATGTGTGAAGCACTCTCAACCCTATTATTTGATAATTGGGTATAACTATTAAAGTAACTACCTATTTGACTAAAATCTGTTGGCAGAACAGGAATATCTGTTTGAGCCTCATCTCCTGGCTTTTGCCATCTCTTCACATAATCCTCATGTACGTAGTTTCTATTTAAAGAAGAATTTAAATCGGAGTAGTTAATGGTAGGCACTCTAAACTTGTGACCAAACTTATAAGTGAACAATGTACTTAAAGAAAAACCTTTATAACTAATCACATTTGTCCAACTTCCATAAAACTTCGGAATCAAGTTTCCTTCATATTTTAAGGCCTTTGGATCTTCTAATGGGGTTTCATGATTAATCACTTCACCATTCTCATTATAAATTTGAGGCATTCCTTCATTCGACAATCCAGCCCAACGATAGCTATACATGTAATGCAATGGTTTTCCTACTCTGGCAACTCCCCCAATATAACTAGACACTGTTTCATCAGGCATTTCAACCTTTTCAACTTTGTTCTTATTGTAACTAAAATTCAGAATACTATTCCATTTTACACCTTTATTCAAAACACCTACATTCACACTGGCATCAATCCCTTTATTGCTCATTTCGGCAAAATTCATTAATGCACTTGAGAATCCATAAGTTGAATTCAATGATACATTCCCCAATAAGTCGGTACTATTTTTTGAATAATATTCAATCGAACCAGATAACCTATTCGAAAACAATGAGTAATCAATACCAACATTTACAACCGCTGTTTTCTCCCATCGCAAATTCGGATTCTTAGGGTTTTTCAAGTATGCATATTGATGCTGATCACTATAATCCTTTGCAACTTCAGCAATCAGATAAGGACTGGTGTTTTTATCAACATTACCATTAGTACCATAGCTTAATCTAAAATTCAAACGATTCACAAAGTCCAGATTGATAAAATCTTCTTTATGCATCTGCCAGTTCAAACCTGTTGACCAAAGTGGAACATTACGATATTTCGAATCTGCACCAAATAAGTTCGAATCATCCAAACGTGCACTTGCCGTTAAGGTATATTTATCGTTGTAGGTATAGGCCATGTTTCCATAATAGGATACAAAACGGTCTTCCAAATGACCAAATGAAGTATCATCCCCAATATTTCTCTTTCTTCCGCTAATGGCAGTTGTATATTTCTCATTGTGATTTACACTGATATATTGCAAACTTTGCGGATCGTACCCATATTTACTGTACGAAGATCTCTCTCTTGTATATTTTCTGATCTCTATACCTGCAAGAGCATTTAGCTGATGTTTGTTATCATCAAATGCACGATTAAAATTCAACTGCCCTCTGGTAGTAAAGGTTTTATACTTTGTAAAAGACTGACTAAAAATATGACCTTTTGGGAAATTGCTGATGATATTTCCGTCTTCAAAATAAGTGAATGAGTTCACTCGACTTCGAACCCTGTAAGTCTCTTCGTTATATAGGTTCTCACCTTCCTCATTTCCCCACTCATACTGATATCTTCCTTCAAAATCAAGTCCATCTATAAGTTTCACATTTACACCAACATTCATACGAATATCCTTTTGCTGTACAGTATTGTCTTTATTCTGAAATTCTTGATACAAATTATAATCCCAGTTGTATGGATAACCTTGTGCAACCAAACTTTCCTTCGTTGGTTGATAGTAAGATTGTGGCTGAGGAATGTAATTTCCGTTGGCATCTACAATTGTTTGGTACTGTGGAGCTCCAAGAACACTTTGGATTCCAATTCCATTGTTGTATTGATTTCTTAAGGTAGTGGAAATTCCAGCATTCACATTAATGTGATCAGTAACTTTCGTATTGATTCTTAAATTCGCAATCAAACGATCATTTTTATTTTCCTTGGAATATGTTTTGTTATCATCATAACTCAATGACAGACGATAATTGCTATGATCACTTGCTCCACTAATTGCAAGATTGTATTGCTGGCGAACAGACTTTCTTAAGAACAAATCAGCAAACTCATCTCTTACATCAACTCCTTTAAATTGATTAATGATAGCATCTGCCTGACTTTGGGTAATCTGACCATCATTCAATTTTAAGTAAGTATCCATTCCTTGCGTAATCGGATATTGATTTGCACCTGATGGAAGATTTTGCCATCCATTATCGGCAAGAAATTTCTCTACCTCTAAAAACTTCTCTGTTGAAGCAAATGGCAACTCGTTTAAATCAGGATGATCAGCGATGGATAAAGTTGAAGAAAATTCTACCACTGGCTTTCCTTTCTTCGCATTTTTCTTCGATACAATTACAATTACTCCATTTGCGGCACGAGCTCCCCAAATAGATGCAGCAGCAGCATCTTTCAAAACAGTCATACTTTCAATGTCATTCGGATTTAAGGTTTCCAAATCACCCTCAATAGGAAATCCATCAACAACATATAAAGGTTTGTTGTTTCCCTTCATTGTGCTAATTCCTCGAATGGTAATATTTCCTTCATTGTCAAATAGTACACCAGCTGCCTGTCCTTCTAACTTATCTACCACATTTAAAGTTGACTTTTGATCCAAAACTTCTGAATCTACTTTTTCAAATGCACCTGAAGCTCTTTCTCTCGAAATAGACTGGTATCCTGTAACAACCACCTCTGCCATCTGCTCAGAATCTGCAGTGAGGGTAACGTTTTGCTTGTCTTGTCCTGCATAAGCAATCTCTTGTGGCATCATTCCCACAAATGAGAATACCAGTACGGCATTGTCATTTTCAACTTCTATAGCATAGTTTCCATCAATATCCGTAGCAACACCAACCGAAGTTCCTTTAATTACAACAGATACTCCTGGAAGCGGTACTCCTTGATCGTCGGTTACCCTTCCTTTGATTTCCTTCTTTTCCTGTTCAACTTCGATAATTGATTCTGGTTTTCTATCTACAACCATAATCACATTTTCCTCGAAGCGACATTCTAAATTACTTTCTTCAAAAATTTCATCTAGAACTTTTTCCACAGTATCACCCGAAGCATCAACAGTAACTCGATCCAGCTCCTGAATTTTGTCTTCATTGTAAATAAAACTCAATCCGGTTTGAGTTTTAATTTCGTTAAGCACCTCTAAAATCGTAGCATCTTCGAACTCGAAACTAACTCGCTGGTTTTGCGAGTAAACTCCTGCCGTTGCACTTAGGGAGAGTGCCAATGTTAAAAAAAGTACAAGTTTCATTTCCAATAGGATTTTTAGCCATTTCCTTTTCTGGAAATGCACCAACAATTGGTTTTTTTTCATAATTTTGTATTGAAATGAGTTAACATTAGAATAGAGACCACCAAGTATCTATTCGATTATTGATTTCGAAACGGAAAGATCTGCAAATCTTTCCGTTTTTTGTTTATTACTATTTAGCCATTACTACAATGGTGTTTTTATTTATCTCGAATTTGGCATTTGAAGTTTCCTGTATGAAATACAACAAATTACTCACATCAGAATATCTTTTCATATCGCCTGAAAAACGGAAATCCTTACATTCTTCGTTCATATAAAACACTTTCACATTGTACCAACGTTCCAATCGCAGCATAATATTTTCCAAAGATTCGTTCTCGAAAACAAAGTCGCCATCTTTCCATGCAATATATGGTCGTACATTTACTTTTTGAATTTCGATTGTTCCTGCTTGTACATCTGCTAACCCCAACTCTCCGGGTTTTAGTTTGGCTTCTTTACTTGTAGGATTGGCTCTTACACCAACCGACCCATTTACCAATACTGTTTTTATCTCTCTCTGCTTGTAGGCATTGATACAAAATTCCGTACCATATACTTTGACTTCCTGATTATAAGAATTCACAATAAATGCCTTCTTTTCATCATGAGATACATCGAAATAAGCTTCGCCTTTTAAATATACTTTTCGATTCTTACCTGTAAACTGAACCGGGTAACGCAACTCTGAATCTGCATTCAGCCACACTCTGGTTCCATCGGCCAATTGCATGCTAAACTCATTTCCTCGAGCAGTTTTTAATGTATTGTAAATTAACTTATCTGAGCTTGTTTCACTTTTAGAATATTCCAAGCCAGTTTTCGCATCCAAATGAATGAATGAACCATCCTTTTCTTTAATCCTTTTGCTCTGATCTTCAACAGCTACCTGTTTTCCTGTTGATAAGATCAATTGAGCTCCTTTCTTTCCTGGCAGAATAGATTGATTTGCTGATATCAATTCTTGATTTTCCTGATACTGATTCCACAAGAACGGAATTGAAAATCCCAAAATAATTGCGATGCTGGCTGCTGCCACAAACCAGGAAATATAACGAACACGAGAATTAAGTCGATTCTCGAATTTCTTCCATTCTTTATTCGTGTCAATTTGATTGGATTTTAAACTCCAACGCACAAACAAAGATTTTTTCAGAATCTTTTCGTAGATCTTTTGATTCTCATCAGAAGAATTGATCCATGCTTCCATAGATTTCCTACCTTCCTCATTGAGTTCTCCTGAAATGTAATCTACAATTTCCTGATATTTTTGATCGGTAATATTCATTTGTTTTCCTGTTTCTTTACCGATAAGTATTTAAATGATCACAATCTGCGCTTCGCTTGTTTGAGATTTTTAAATAATCATCGGCATTATACCTTAATTATTTTTTTAAATAAAAGTGGTATAAAAGTGCACTTTCACTACAAGTACAGGAAAAAACGAAAAACGGTTGACAAGAATTTCTATTTTTCTGAAAAAAAGTAAAGAAGAAAGAAATCTCCGAGCCTTTCAGAACTAGCTCTAAGTGTTTTAAGAGATCTAACCAAATGGGTTTTTACCGTTTGTATCGAAATATTCAACTCATCTGCAGCTTCCTGATATTTCATTCCTTTCAGGTAAATGCATTTCACAACTTCTCGCCCTCTTTCTGGCAGTTTTTCTACCTCTTCTAGAATTTTGGCTACAATTTCTTCTTTATTGGATTCAAACTCTTCATAGACTTTATCAAAACTCTCAATCTCTGTAGTATTCTTGAGTACATCTATTTTTCTAAGCTTATTATAACATGAATTCTTAACAGCAACATGCAAATAGGAAGCTAGTTTATCAGGATTCCAATTTCGGTAAGTTTTTTTCCTCCATATGCCAACAAAAAGTTCCTGCACCAAGTCTTGAGATTGATCCATGTCGTTTAAAAAAGTATCAGCCCAAATCACTAAAGATTCGAAATACTTTTTAAAGAGTAGATTCATTCCCTGCTTATTATCAGCAGATAACAATTCGCATATGTACTTATCGGTGGTTCTCATGGTTGAATTAGGTGCTCAAAGCTTGTAATTTTTTTTGGTTTCTGCAAACTCTCTACAACAGCTATGTACTGAAAGCTTAATTGCAAAGTAATACACCCAATAAATCCAGTAAGATTGCGAATGGTTTGCTCTTTCCATCTCAAACATGGTATTTTTCACCATTCGACTTCTCCAGTTTTTTTTGACTTTACAACAGTTTGACAGCTAAACTTGGATGCATAAAAAAAGCCCGGTATAAAACCGAGCTTCTCTATATCATTTGATGGTAATACCAATTTTATTCCCAATCCAGTATTACCTTTCCGCAATCTCCTTTTTCCATAATTTCGAAACCCTTCTGGAATTCATCAGCTTTAAAACGGTGGGTAATCATAGGTGAAAGATCTAAACCACTCATTAGCATTTGTTCCATTTGGTACCATGTTTCGTACATTTCACGACCATAAATTCCTTTCAACTGAAGACTCTTGAAGATGATATCAGTCCAGTTCACAGTAGTTTGTGATGGTAGAATTCCTAATAATGAAATCTTTCCTGAGTTGTACATGTGTCCAACCATATCGTTGAAAGCAGCTGGAGCACCAGAACATTCCAAACCTATATCGAAACCAATCATACCAAGATCCTTGATTACATCATCCAAACTTTCTTCCATTGGATTGATTACGCGATCAGCACCCATTTTCTTAGCCAACTCAATTCTGAAAGGATTAGTTTCCGTAGCAACAACATATCGTGCACCTGCAAATTTTGCTACTGCAACACACATGCTACCAATTAATCCAGCACCAGTTACCAATACATCTTCACCAATTAAAGAGAATGAAAGAGCTGTGTGAGTAGCATTTCCAAATGGATCCATAATGGCTAACATCTCATCAGGAATTTTGTCGCTCATTTTCATCAAATTCGATGCTGGAATAGCAGCATACTCAGCAAAAATACCATCGATATTTACACCAATACCTACTGTATTTTCACAAACATGCTTACGACCTCTTCTACAGTTACGACAGTGTCCACAAGCAATATGACCTTCACCTGTTACACGATCGCCAATTTCGAAACCAGTAACACCTGCTCCAATTTGTGCAACTTCACCAACATATTCGTGACCAATAATCATTCCTGGTTTGATGGTATTTTGTGACCATTCATCCCACTTATAAATGTGTAAATCGGTACCACAAATTGCAGTTTTCTTAATTTTTACAAGAACGTCGTTTACTCCTATTTCAGGAATATCTACTTCTTCCATCCAAAGACCTTTTTCTGGCTTGGATTTTACAAGAGCTTTCATTTTAGCCATGATGATGTATGTGTTTGTTGTTTTTGTTGAAAATCTAAACTGTTCTTTTCTACAGATTTAATTAATCGAAACCTGCAAAAAAGCCTCACACAAAGTAAAAAAACTTGATCTTAAATTCAAGCCTTGTATTACCTATTAAGTAAATAAAACTGAATGTTCTGAATTGCAGCTTAAGAATTAGTCGAAATTGCGGATAAAGTTTTAATATTCCAGTAATATTTACTTTGAATATTCAATTTTTAAATAATTTACACCAGAATTATTCACAGACTGCAATTTTCCTGCTCTTCCAATTCTGTCGATTGCAATATCACTAATTGAAGAAAATCCCATTTTGTAACCTGCAGAATTCACCGCAAGCTTTTCATGCTTTTGAATACAGATAAACTTTCGATTTGAATCCTGTGATTGATTCATTTTGTAAACGGCATGAGCAGTGCTAGCCGAGCCTGCAAAAATATCCAACACAATATCTTCCTTACCCGACAGCTGATCGAAAAGAAATATTAACAAGTCCGTAGGTTTTGGATGTTTAAATGGTATTTCTTCAGGGTACAACTCTTTCAACTCCTTTGTTCCCTTTAAGCCCGGAATACCAGTGATGATTGATGAAAGTGGTTTTTTCTCACTTCTCAATTCATTGCGATATTTCTTCAATAAAAATCGCTTCCCTTTTTCTTTTGGAAATACCATTTTTCCTGATTTCGTCCACTCTTTAACTCTTGCTTTAGAAAAAGCCCAATATCTGCCATTTGGTGGCAAATATTCTTCATTGGTAATGGGATTTACAATCGGAAATCTTGAGTTTTCATTGCCACTTGATGCAGTTGGATTATCGGGAATCCATTCTCCATTTACATCACAATCAGGATTGGAATAATTAGAGAAATCCTTTTCTTCTCCCTTGAACTTTAGCTTTGATTTATCCATGGCATAAACAAGAATGTACTCATGAATTGTTGAGAACAAATTGGTTGAATCATTGCTAATGCTGCGGTTCTCCCAAATAAAGCAAGCAATAAAATTCTCTTCCCCATACACCTCATTACAAATCAACTGTAAATTATTTTTCTCCGATTCATCTATCGAGATTACCACGGCTCCATCATCAGTTAAAAGTTCTTTGGTTAGTATCAAACGAGGCAAAATCATATTCAACCATTGGGTATGAATTTCTCCACTTTCAATTCTGTGTTGGGTAAGTTCATCAACCCTACCAATATTAAATTGGTTCAGGTATTCAAGATAATCATCTGCTGCCAAATGATAATTATCGCTAAATGCAAAGTTTTTACCCGTATTGTAAGGAGGATCGATGTATATCAATTTTATTTTCTCTTGGTAATCCTTCCTAAGAAGTTTGAGAGCATCCAGGTTATCTCCTTCAATAAACAGGTTCTTCGATTTTTTAGGTAAAATCGATTTATCTTTTACCAAAACAAACTCTGCATCACAATTTGCTTTGGCAGAATCAAGAGCTAACTTTTTATCGTACCATGAAAGTTCATAGTTTGCATGATCAACAAAAGCATCTTCACCAACAAAAGCTTTCAATTTCTGAATATCGAGCACTTCTCCTTCAAAGATCTCTGGCAAAATTGCCTTCAATTCTCTTAATTGCTTTTGCTTTTTATATGAACTTAAAAGTGATGAATTATTGGTCATGATGTTTTAGGTAAGCGATAATCTGTAACGCAAACCTAACACATTTCCCATTGGTAAAAAAATTTGATTGTATCGAAACCTAGCACTCTTCAGCCAACAACAACTTCTCAAATAAATAATCATCATGGCCAGTAATTCTTACTGTGTAAGCATCTTCAGGTAAATTTCCTGGTAAAGATTCTTCACAATATCGATTTTGCGAGTCAAGACTCAAGTAAACAACATCTCCTTCAAGATTAATTACCTCAATTCTATACATTCCTTCTTTATATGCTTCCATGATTTTAGATTATAGTTTCGTTAATGCTAATCTACGAAAGGCATTTCCATGAGATGTTTCACATAGGTTAATTAAAACTGATTAAATTGTTACAGGCAAAATTTTAAATTTCCTCACGCTGCGCAACTTTATCCTTTATACTTAAAGCTGATAACTCTTCTTTGATCATTGTTTACTGCCAATTGTTATTACCTTTGCGCCATGCAAATAAAAACTGAGGATATTTTAAAAAAGCTGGGCATTCAGCAACTGAATGAGATGCAAAATGTTTGTGCCAAATCGTGGGTTAAATCGAATGATTTAGTTCTATTATCTCCTACAGGTTCCGGAAAAACACTAGCATTTCTTTTGCCAATGCTGAAAGATCTAAATTCCGATCAAACGGGAGTTCAGGCACTTGTTCTTTCACCTGCTCGAGAGTTATCTCTGCAAATTGAATCTGTTTTTAAAGATATGGGAACTTCCTATAAGGTGAATTGCTGCTACGGTGGCCACTCTATGCGAACTGAAAAGAACAATTTGCAAAATCCACCTTCTGTATTAATAGGAACCCCTGGTAGAGTTGCCGATCACATTCGTAGAGAGAATTTTGACACTTCAGGAATTAAATTTCTAATTCTTGATGAGTTCGATAAAGCTCTTGAATTGGGATTTCAAAAAGAAATGAATGAAGTAATTAAATCATTACCTCGAAATGTAAAGAAAGTTCTTACATCGGCCACACAGGGAATTGAAATTCCAGAGTTTGCGCGAATGAACTCTCCTAAGGAAATTAATTTTCTACCAAAACAAAAGGCCATTGCCTTAACACAGCGTAAGGTGATAGCTGATGACAAAGACAAATTGGATGCTTTGTACAGGTTAATCTGTACTGTTGGAGATCAACCTGGCTTGGTTTTCTGCAATCACAGAGATGCAGTTGAACGAATTGCTGATTTGTTAAAGGAACAAAATATCAGCTGCGACATATTTCATGGAGGACTGGAGCAAGCAGACAGGGAACGTGCTTTAATCAAGTTCCGCAATGGTAGCAACCATTTGTTAATTACTACCGATTTGGCATCAAGAGGCTTGGACATTCCTGAAATTCAAAATGTAATTCATTACCAATTGCCAAAAGTAGAGGAAGCATTTATTCACAGAAATGGTAGAACAGCCAGAATGCATGCAAAAGGCAATTCATTTATTGTATTGGCCGAAGAAGAAAAAGTTCCTGAATTTATTTCTGATGACATTCCGTTTTTCTCTCTTAAAAGTGAAGTGCAAATCCCCAATGCTCCCATTTGGGAAACCCTTTATATTGGTTTAGGTAAGAAGGAGAAAATTAATAAAGTAGACTTGGTTGGATTCTTCTTTAAAAAAGGAAACTTACAAAAAGACGAACTTGGAAAAATTGATGTGCTGGATCATACTTCTTTCGTAGCTGTAAAAAGAGGTTTAGGAAATAAACTTGCCAATAAATTGAAGAACGAAAGAGTAAAGAAGAAGAAAATTAAGATTCAAGTTTCAAAATAACTTTACAGTTAACAGTGAGTAGTTATCAATTATAGTTTAAAGGTTTAAGCCATTAGACAATGATTGATCCACTACTCTCCAAATAAATTATCAAGAAATCGGGTAAACGAACTACCTGATTTTTTCTCTGGTGGGTATACCTCTTCTTTTGTCGAAATCATGTTGTAGATATTTCCCCAATCAGGAATGCCCCCAATATTTCTATCGTCGATATACAAATCGGCATAAATTTTACGACTTACACTTTCATCAAACTCCTCTTCGGGATAATTCTTATTAACAGCATAAAACACCAAGCCTTTGCTTTCGCAATAATCCACAGCTTCATACAGTAAAGCGCCTGTTCGGTAGGTCCAAAGAATTAGCTGATGTCTTTCTTTTTGCAATTCAAGTAAACTTTCAATTGCAAAAGGAATTTCATCTCCTATTTGAGGGTATTTATGTTGCACTATGGTTCCATCAAAATCAACAGCAATAATCATGAATTTCTTATTAAGGGAATAATACTCCCTTTAAATTTATAGAATTAATCTTAGCTTTCTAAGATTATGCAAAAGAAAAAGGTTCGAAAATTTTCGAACCTTTTTTTTATTTTAATTATTACTTACCTTTTCCCAAAGCTTACGGACAATCCCTGGCGATGGTTCCTCATAATAATATCCTTCCCCATTGGTATAATTCCCATATGTTCCATTTGACGTTACATCATTTAGAATCAAGGATACATTATCTAGCGTTCCTCTTTCTGCGATTTGATTCACAAAATTGATTTGTTCTTTATGACTAAAACCTTGTCGAAGTATAAACAGATTGGCATCTGCCAACTTTCCAGTAATAAAGCCATCTGTTACCATTGATATTGGAGCATTGTCGATAAACACATAATCAAACTTACCTTTTACCGCATTTAAAAACATCTCCAAACGTCCATTTTCAAGCAACTCTGCAGGATTAGGAGGAACAGGACCTGAAGTCACGCAATACAAATTCTTAATGTGTGTATTTTGCACCACCTCTTGCCATTTGTTGTATCGAATTAGATACGTACTTAAACCAACCTTATTCTCTAAATCGAACATTTGCTCAACTTTAGGCTTCCTCATATCAGCTCCTATCAAAAGAACTTTCTTGTTGTTCATGGCTACAATACTGGCAAGATTAACCGTAGCAAATGATTTACCCTCTGCAGGAATGGTTGAATGAACCCCAATTATTTTTGTTGGCTGATCGGGAAGAACATAGTTCAAATTGGTTCGAAGTGACCTGAACGACTCCGAAATAGCAGATCGTGGCTGATGGAAAACAGGCAGATTATTTGGATAACGATTATGAGCAATGGTTCCCAAAAGGGGTAAATGTGTTTTCTTCACCAACTCTTCCCTACTTTGAATGTTATCATTGAAAAACTCTCGCAGAATAATAATCAAAAAAGGAAATCCCAAACCCAAAAACATCCCAATTAACAGGTTAATGGCAAGTTTCGGTTTAATCTTAATAATTGTAGCCAATCGTGCAGGATCAATAATTTGAGCATCAGAAATATTTGAAGCCTTTGCAATAGCAGCTTCAGCTCTCTTCTTGAGCAAGAATGTATACAACTCGTTATTCAAATCGAAGTTGCGCTTCATATTAATAAACTTCTGTTCATTTTTAGGCATTCGTGACAATTGATCTCTCACCTTCGACATACGTTCACTTAAGCTGGCGACTTCAATTTGAGAATTGGCAACCATAGATTTTAGGTTTTCATCCAAACTTTGGCGAATCACATCTATTTCCTTGTTTAGAATAACCAAACTTGGATTTTTAGCCTGAACACTATAGGAAAGCACCTCACGCTTTCCATAAAGATCTGTCAACTTTGTTACCAAAGCATCCAAAGTTGGATCGGTTATTCCTGCAACCGAAGGAGCAACTACTTGCTTCATCTGATTGGCGTCACCCAAATTTCGAAGTAAATTTTTATAATACTCCAATGAGATCTGTGCTTGAGAAAGTTGGGTTTCCAACTCCTCCATTTTAGCCACTACCACTCCTGCTTCTTGTCCTAGGTCTACAATCCTGTTTCTAGAACGGAAATTGGTAAAACTCTGACCAGCCAACTGCAAGGAATCCACAATCCCTTCCAATCGTGAATCGATAAATCGAACAGTATTTTCTGACTTTTTGTTTTTCTCTATTAACCTAAACTGCAGGTAAACCCAATTCAGTTCATTCAGGAAATCAACTCCTCGAGCAGGTTCTGAATCATCTATTCTCAGGTGAATCAATTCGGCTTTCTTCTCGGCCACCGTAATTACCATACTCTCCATGTATTTAAGCGTAAGCTTGTCCAAATCATTAAACACAAAGTAGTGATTCGCTTCCTCATCTATTTTCTTTTGCTTAGGTTTGATCGTAAAATGAAAGTACTTATTCTTAAAGGCCTGATTAAAAAAACCTTCCTTTTCAAACTTCACCTTTACCTCATCACCTTTGTATTCAGCTTCGCCATCAACTATTATTTTATAGGTATGACCATCAACCTGTTCGATAAAAATAGGAACACCAGTAAGGTTGGTCCCTTCGTGTTGAATGACATCAAAAGGTTCATTTCGATACAATCCTTTGTCCATAAACCATGTTTTCTTGTACCAGGACTGTGTCCAGCCCAGATTCTCCATTGCTTTACGGTTTATGGTAAAAGACTTTAAGATTTCCACATGATTTTGAATGTTTGCCTTATCTCGCAGTTGATACCCTTCGAACATTTGCTTTGCACTTGTCTCATCAGGATCCACATGCACCAACAAACTACTTCGCATCATATAAACAGGGGTTGAATATTTACTCACCAAATAGGCAATACATATCCCCATTACTCCACAGATTACAAATATCTTCCACTTAGATAAAATCCTGTAGAGGAAATCTTTTACGTCAGGACCATCCTTCTTGTCGAAATAGTCCATTACTTCATCTACGTATTTCATATGTCTTGAATTTATTTTTCAATTGCCATATGGAACTCGCCAAGTTTGTCATTCCTCTGGTGAGAAATTTTTCTAATGGCTCGTTTCATAACAATTCTATCTTAATTGGAAATTATTAAACTGGTAATCAGTACAGCTGTTGATACTGTTGAAAGCAACAAACTGTATACATTAGAGTTCATGTTAGTATTTTTAATCTTATGAGGCTCAACGTAAATCACATCATTGGGTTGAATAAAGAAAGCTTCCGATTTTAGAAAATTCTTACTCGACAAATCCAATCGGTAAGTTTTACTTTCCTGATTGTTGGTTCTAATTACCAGTACCCTGTTTATTTTGGCGTGATCGGTAATTCCATTAGCCATACTTAGTGCTTCCAGAATACTTAAGCTGCTGTTATAATTGTAATAAACTCCGGGAGTTGTAACTTCTCCCATAACAGTCACTCTAAAATTCAGAAGTTTCACCTTAACACTTGCATCTTTCAAATACTCATCGGCATGTTCTTGAACTTTTGACTGAGCTTCTTTTTGTGTTAAGCCTGCAACACCAATGATTCCTATTATTGGCAAAGATATATTACCATTGGAATCTACCTGGTATCCATTCAAATACTGATCGGGCAATTGGCTATAAAGGTTTTGTGTTCCTTGTTGACCTCCTATGGCCTGAGCAGGATTGTAAAGCTGACTAATCTCTGGATTCATCGACTTTATACTAACAAACAGGTTATCGTTGGTTTTAATCTTGTATTCAGGCACCTTCATTACAAACTCAGGAGCCAAAACTTCAGCATCAACATCTTGCAAATAAACAAGATCTTTACTCGATCGACAGGAAATGAGACCCATTACTATAACAAGGCTCATTAGGGTAATTAATTTTTTATTCATGGTCTTGGTTTTTATTTATTTCTTTAGGTTCCGATTGTTATCGGGAATAAATTATGAATCAGATACCTGTTCATACTTGTAAGACAGAGTGTCTTACAATAAAGATCTGAGAGAATAAATTACAGGAGATCTTATTTAAATTCTCTCTTGTGACTGATAATATTTCGAATGAATTACACCCCCATAAATCCCCCCTTAAAAGGGGAATCTTGGTAGCTGCATTTTTTTCAACTGTTTACTGCTTACTGTTCACTGTTCACTGATAACTGCCTACTGTCCATCCCCAGTAAGAACTACTTTAATGGTGCTAAGAAAAAGCATTAAGTCAAGCTTTAACGACCAGGTATCTATGTACATCATGTCTAATCTCATCCACTCATCGAATGGAATGTTGTTTCTTCCTGAAACTTGCCAGATACAGGTAATTCCTGGCTTCATACTCAATCGGCGTCTTTGCCAACGCTGATACTGCTGTACCTCAGAAGGAATTGGAGGACGAGGACCTACAATCGACATCTCACCCTTTAATACATTAAAGAATTGTGGAAGCTCATCCAGTGATGTTTTGCGCAGAAACCTTCCAACACGAGTAACCCTTGGGTCGTTTTTAATCTTAAAAACAGGTCCCGATTGTTCATTCATATTTTCCAGTTTCACTCTAAGAGCCTCTGCATTCTCAACCATTGTTCTAAACTTTAAACACTTGAACAATCGTCCGTTTAAACCAACTCTTTCTTGTTTGAAAAAGATGGAACCGCCATCCTCAATTTTAATTGCAATGGCTATGCCTAGTAACACCGGAGAAATCAATACAACAATGAAGAATGAAAATACAAAATCGAGAATCTCCTTCACTTTTAGAGCAAAATAGTTTTTGGTATTGTTAGCGAATGTCAAAAATGGAAGTTCCTTAAAGTAAGTCAAATGAGAACGCATACTAACCACACTTAAAAGTTCGGAGTATACCCTAAAAGTTACTCCAACTTCCGAACAGGCATAGATTAATGCACGCACTTCGTCATTATTAAATTTTCCTTTACAGTAAATCACCTCATCCACTACATTGGCATCAATAATCTCATTCAATTGGAAATGCTCATGCAGTACTCTTACATGCGAATCGTATTTGTTTTTGATGTGCTTCCCATCAGACATGATTGCCCAAACACGATATCCCCAATCACGAATAAATAACATTCTATCAATAAAGTGCAGGTATGATTCATCATCAGCTACAATCAATACATTGCGCGTATTATATCCCTTTCCTCTAATTTTCTTGAAAATGGTATAGCTCAACATTCTAAAGCTGAACAAAACTGCCATATTCAAACAGGCAAACAAAGCCAGAATTAATACCGGAACAGTATCGGTTAAAAACAAGCTTCCCAAATACAACAAGCCTGAACTAATGAATACCATTGCAAAATATTCGGCAAACAATTCGGAATAGGTTTTTACCCTTAGCATCTTTCCCAAATTGAATTCTTTAATAAGAGTGTACCATATTGCGATAATCATTAAATAAACAATATTGGTATCGTGAGCAGCTATTTCAACTGGCCGCATATAATTGTTTGTTGCCCAAGCAACAAACCAATAGCAGCCTAAGGATAAAGCAACCTGAACTATGGTGCTTATCCTTGCCAGTGTTTTTTCTCTTCCTTTAATCATGCTCGGTTTATTTAAGGTTATAAAGTGAATTTATTTATGCTTGTTTTATATTGTTTTACGCTTTGGCAGCTGCATTTTAATCGCGCAACTGATAACTGTTTACTGATAACTGATCACTGATTACTGATTACTGTTCATTGAAAATCTCTCCCTCAGTACATAGTAAATAAATAGCGAATTGGTTACCAGGTATCTTTTCCACATTCTTCCGGGTTCTTGCAAGAATCTGTAGAACCATTCCAAACCTGTTTTTTGCATCCAAACAGGTGCTCTTTTTACTTTGCCTGCAACTACATCAAACGATCCTCCAACACCCATAATAAAGGGTACTTTCAATCTGTCTTTATAGGTGTTTAAAAAAATCTCTTTGGTTGGTGAGCTAATGGCTACAAACAAAATATCAGCTTTCGATTCTGCAATTTGAGCTGCAATATTGGCTTCCTGATTTTTTTTAAAATATCCGTTGCGATATCCTGCTATAATTTCCTTTCCAAATACCGTAGTATATTTTCTAACTACCTCGGAAACGACCTCTTCTCTTCCGCCAAAAAAGAAAATCCTATACTTTTTCTCAGAAGCAAGAATTACAAGCTCTTGCATTAAATCAACCCCGGCCACTCGTTCGGGCAATGGTTTACCCAACAAACTTGCAGCCCATACCACTGCCATTCCATCAGCATTAATAATATCACTATCAACTACCGACTGATACAATTCCTCATCTTCTTGCATATTAACCAGCTTGGCTGCATTAACTACAATGTGTTGAATTGATTTTCTTTCGCGAATCGAATCATCGATAATATCAATGGTTTCTCGCATTGTTAAAACATCAACCGGCGAATTCATTATTGTAACTCGTTTTCTCATATTCCGGTGTTTTAAAGGTTTCTAATAAATAGGTTGATAAAGCCAAAAACATCCAAGCTTGAGCCCAACGGATGTATGGTATTTTTGTTTTAAAATTCTTTCCTGTTCTGAAATAGAAATATCCTTCAGGACTTTGCAGGTTTGAAATGGTCCAATTCAATACCCGATCTATCAACTCCTTCTGTGATTGAAAAGCACCAAGCTTACTTAAAGTAATTGGCAATTGTGCCGGACAATGGATATCTACAGGGTAAGTTGAATTGTTAAAGTATTTAGGAATCCCCTCTTCTGTAAAGAAATGATTCAAGTAATATTCCAGTCCTTTTTCTATATTCTCCTGGAAGGATTCATCCTCTGTGTATTTCTGGTAATCGGCTAAAGCCTCCAGGTTAAATCCAGTATGGAAATTATCAATCCATTGATGATAAGGCAAGGTTCCGTATGCCCACGATCCATCTGCATGCTGATAATCAACACTAAACTGAACTGACTTTTTCGCTTCTTCAGCCAACACCTCATCTTTGGTAATGGAATAAATACGTGCTAAAGTTTTACTTCCCAGTAATGAAGCATTAAATACTCTTGTTTCATCTAAAGGTGAATAGGAAAAGCAAAAATCTCCGTTACCATTATAAGTGCGATGCAAATCATTCAAAATAAAATCTTTTGCGCTAATGGCTGTTTCCAATAATTTCTTATCGCCTAATATTTCGTAGGCATCCAACAAAGCGTTGGTAACGTAGGAAGTAACTACAACCGAAGGTGTTCCTTTGGGCTGAAAAAATGCCCTGGCTTGCCAGTCAAAATTGTATCCCCAACATGCTCCCGACCATCCTGTCGACTGCAATTCCAATATCTTCTTACTTAAAAAAAGGATCCGGGATCTTACCTCCTGTGTGCGATCAAGCTGATAAAGCTTACAATAACCACTAAGAAATAAACCAAGACCTTTAGGATTATAAGCTTTCTTAATCCCTGCAAGATCCCGGAAATTCATTGGATTTCTTTTAAAGGCCTGAATCCATATCAACCTCATCAATCGACTCTTGTTCAAAAAAGGAATCGACTGAAAAAGTTTGGAGTTTAATCCATCATAAGGATCCCAACCTTTGTATTCTTGGTCTTCTATATATGCTCGTAGTTTTTCGAGACTTTGTGCTATCATTTATTCGTGTGTGTTTCTTTAATTTGAACAATGGCTTCACCAATCGTGAAGAACTTTAACTTCCCTCCTGATGCTTTTTTGGCCAAAAACTCAATGGCATTGGAGTAGTAGAAATCTTTTGGATGTCCCACCAATACAAAAGGATGAAAGGATGCTTTAGAGTTTTCCTTGATTTTGATGGCTGCATTAAGGAACTTCCGCATTTTCGATTTCGAGAACAAACAAAAATCCCAGGTAACAGCTTCTTTACCCATTAAGAATTGGATGGTTTCCCATTTCGTTTTTTTAGTACTGTTGTTCTTAAACTTTTCAATAGAATTCGCCTTGTTCTTTAAAGCTGAGCGAATCCTCACCAAATCGTATTTCGAAATTCTTCTGATTTTTTTTGCAAAAACAGGCAATTCCACAAACTCCTTTTCATTCTTACTGGCTGCTAACAAAGAGCCATTGGTAAACCAATAAGGAATTTCCTTCTTTACACGGGTATAGTCGTATTTCGACAGTTCACTCTCGGCTTTACCACCATAATAAACCGAGCTATCCGCTATAAATTCATTCTCTTTTAATATTTTCAACAAACGCTCTGATGGATCGATATTGTAGCCACCTGCCCGCAACACATTACATTTGTATAATGGATCAATTGTCCGTAGCATATTTTCTAACTCCTCTTTGCCTTTGCGAATCAATTCGCTCAATCCTATACTGATTTTCTCATTGGCCTGATCCGGCACTTCTGGCAATCGCCAGTAATCCATATTCAATTGCCATTCTCCATTCTGATATTGGGCATCAACCCATTGTGGATGAAGGTGCAGTTGAATATCATGCCCCAACTGATGAGCTTTCTTAATCTGATTGGCCATGGCTTCGGCAGGATTTCTTTCGTATCCCATCGACTCACCGCTCTCATATACTTCCTTCAGTTTCCAATACTCTACCACTTCGAAGAATATGGTGAGTTTCATTCCATACTTAGAACAAATGGCGAGCAAGCGGTTGGTAGGCTCTATTATATGCGTAAACACATTACCTCTTCCCGATCCAAACAACTCATAATCCAACGTAAGGCATAATGACATCATTCTCTGAAGGTTTATTTTGATTTTACATGTTCTCTAAAGCATTTATTGTTCTGCTTTATGAAACATCCTTTCGGTTTTACTCAATTACATTCATGTTTTGCTTAATGACATCCCTGTTTTATGAAACGACACACTTGTTTTGTGCAAAGACATTGCTGTTTTATGAAGTGACACGCTTGTTTTACGCAATGACATTATTGATTTATTAAGAGACATTTCTGATTTGCACTAAGACATTCGTGATTTGTCTAATGACATCGCTGTTTTATAAAACGACACGCTTGTTTTACGCAAAGACATTGCTGATTTATTAAGAGACACTACCACTTTGTCCTCTTACACTTACTCCAGATGCTCTTCATCTGCCAACAAGTCCTGTTAATGCTACTACAGATACATTTACATTCACTCCAATTGCATTTACATGCATGTTTTGCCCATTTACACAGTCATTTTTTACATTAAACTCCGATACCACAACAACCCTAAATCCTTATCTTAGTTTATATTAACTATCGCTTCATCTGATAAAAGAATGGCAAGGGATCATAAATGTCCCAAACATCGAAGGTTCGCTTGTTAAAGTCGAACAGAACTTTTAGCATGTGAATGGCTTCACTTGGATTCTTTAAAATCAATACCATATCGCGAAGTACATTAATCCATTTTACTGTTTTCGGATTTTTATAAGCTACCTGCTTATGCCCCATCACATAAGGAATCAATTCAGGATATTTCTTCTTCATGATTTTAATGAAACCAAAAGGTCGAGGGTTCACCTCAAGCAAATACAATTGTCCATCTCTAATTTTAAACTCTACATCTAAAAAGCCAGTAAACTTGGTTTGATTCAGAACTGCCTCTGCTTGTTGTTTAATTTCCTTGGCATAGCCTCCAACATACTCCTCAACCACCGATGAAACGCCCGATCGGAAATGACGAACCTCGTTTACACAAATATCCAACTTCACCTCTCCCTCATGCACATAAGCGCCATATGAAAAATTGTTTTTTAAATCCGCACCTAAAAAGTCCTGTGTAATGAGCGATGTCTTTTCCTGCTCACTTAATATTTTAAGCAGATCAATCATTTCCGCAACATTCACAATCAATTGAGTTTTAAATCTGGGCTTTTCAAACAGAAAGATATCCTTGTTCCATTTCACGATCTGAGGATAATGGAGTTGATTCACCAATTTCTGATTTTCTACATCCTTCAAAATATGGGTCTGGGGAAACAACACCGCAACATTTTTTGCAAGCTTGTAAGTTTTGTTTTTGGTCATCAATTGTTCTATCGACACTTTATGCCCTGGCATCACCTGGTACAACTGAAAGAAGCGTGGAAAATGATTCATTAAGAAGGCCAAATAAAATCCACTGGCGACATAGGCTTTTAACTTGGGATAAGTATTTGCCAATGAATTCAATTCCAATACCAAATGCTCCTCGCTACGAATCACTTTTTTCTCCCCATACTTCGAATGCATGGCAATTTCGTTTTTTCTGCCAACTAAAATTACATGGTAATTCAAACGACTAAACTCCCGCACCAAAAACAAGGCCTGAGGTCCTGCTCCTACAACTAGTATTTTCTCTGAATAATTTTTCATTGGTATTGATGGCGGAATATAACGGTACGCTGTACCTATCGCTGCTAACTAATCTGCTTCCTATAAATAGTACGGTGCTCTGCACCTATAACAATTTAGTTGGCCTTTTTTAATGCTTTAAGCAGCAGCGCTGCACAATATTTATAGCTTAATATATATAGCATCTTAAAGGTGCAGAATACCGTAACTAAAATTATTTAAGTTGGGAAACCACAAGATTAAATTTCCCTTTGGCTGTTCTAATCAACTGATCTGTTTCTATCTTATCAAAACGAATCATGCATTCATCCCCAAGTAAATTACGCAAGTTCAATTCTATCTCATCCAAATCACTTTTATCAAATCTCTTGTCCGGAATCAGGTTTACCCGAATAACACCAGGTTCATCTTGCACAATTTGAGCAGCTAACAAATTCTTAGCTTTTTTAAAGGCCAAATCAAGCCTACCAATTCGTTGTCCATCCTTTAAAACAATGTAATCATCATCTCTGCCTTCAATCTTTTTGATCACGCAAATTCCATTGCTACATTCAGCCAATTGCACCACATCATCTACTCGATATCGGATCAACGGAAAAGCTGAGTTAATAAAACTTGTGGTAATCAAATGGTCATCTTCAAACTCGGTATGAGAATACAATGGAAACTCACGATACAATTCATCCTCGAACTGCCCCAATGCGACTGTTTGCTCTGCATTGCCATACCAATCGTATATTTTTGTATTCAGGGTTTTCTCTACAATATCTTTCTGGAATCCATGCAAAACCTCCGATGATGTAAAAGCAATCGGAATGTCTAAACTCAAATCTTTCTTGTGCAATTCTGTCGCCAGAATGTGCATGGAACTCGGATAGGCCTTAATTACCTTGGGATTAAAATCCTTAATTAGCTTGTAGTATTCATCAATTCTTTCCGACTTTAAGTGATAAGATGACAAATACAATACATTATTGCTCTTATCGTAATAAGAAAATGTATTTCGGTTTAAAGTTCCTCGTAAGGATACTACCGGATCACCCAAATGATAGCCATGCATTTGCTGAAAGAAGTGACCGTAAGCATACTCTTTTATTGTAGAGGAAAAATCTCTGTAAACCTGTAATGGTGTACCTGTTGTTCCACTCGAATAAGCTTTAAACACGCACAATTTTGGTTTAGTCAACATCGTCTTGGCATGATTACGAACATCCACCTTTGAAATAATGGGTAGTTTGTTCTTATCAGACAAATCCTTTACTGAATAAAGATTCAATCCATGCTTTTTGTAGAATTGTTTGTAGAATTCAGCATTGGTATAAGCATTACGATATTGCTTCACGAACTCTTCACTTTTCAATTCTAAAATCTCAGCTTTAGACATTTGATCCAGTTCAATAATCCGTCGCAATTCACGCTCGAATGCTCTGCCAAATTTTATTTTATAGGCAATCAAATCTTTTATTAACTGTACTGCCATATCTTCAACTAACTACGAATTACCTTTATTACCTTTGTATGAACCACGAATTTTACCAATTTTCACGAATTATAAATCATCAAATAATTCACATAAACCAAAATATGAATCTATTCGTGTAATCTGTAAAATTCGTGGTTTACAAATCTTTTAAGCTGTATCAATCTCCTTCAAGATCTCCTTCGCCGCAGCATCCTTATCCTTGGTGTCCAAATAGGAAACCATCAAATTAAACTTTCCAGCCTTTGTTCTTATAATCTGATCTTCACTTATCTCATTGTAATGAATCTTACAATCTTCTGTTACCAACTGCGTAAGATTCTTTAGCAATTCTTCTTTATCTTGCTCTGTAAAATTGTAATCAGGTATAATATTCAAATCAATTTCACCTGGCACTTTCTGAACAATTTGTGCAGCCAGGATATTATTAATGTTGCTGAAATTAAATGCATGATCGAGCAAGCCAACCTGCTGTCCATTCTTTAACCTTACATATTGGTTATCGCGTCCAATTATTCGTTCGGTGCAACAACGAATACAACTCGCATCACACTTTAACTTGATGATATCATCTACCTGGTAACGAATCAATGGGAATGATTTATTGATGAACCCAGTGGTGATGATGTGGTTCTCTTTTACCTCAATGTGTCCATACAATGGAGCATCCTGATACAAGTTTTCTTTTACCTGTCCCAAAGCAATGGTTTGCTCCGAATTTCCATACCAATCAATCACTTTGGAATGCAGTATCCTTTCAATAATTCGTCTTTGCCAATTGTGCAATACTTCAGATGAAGTAAATGCAATCGGAATGTACAAATCCAATCCTTTTTTGTACAATTCTGTCGATAAAATCTGCAACGAGCTAGGATAAGCCTTAACCACTTTTGGTTCAAACTCCTTAATCAATTCATAATACTTTAGGATGTTCTTCTCGTTCAGGTTATAACTCGATAAATGCAATGTATTCAAGGCCTTGTCAAACCTCGAAATTTCATCCTTGTCCAAATCTCCTTTTATGGATATCACCTTATCGCCTAGCTTGTATCCATGGATATTCTGAAAATAGTATCCGTAGGAGTATTCCTTGCAAACCGACCGATAATCGCGATACAGTTTTAATGGCGAACCTGTTGTTCCACTTGTAAAAGCTTTGTAAACAAACAAACGGTTTGTCGTCAACAAATCATCAACACGATGCCTAATATCATCTTTTGTAATGATTGGTATTTTCTCTGCGTCGTCAATCGATTTTACCGAATGTACACTTAAGCCATGCTTTCGATACAACTCATTGTAGAACTTGGAGTTTAGGTAGGCATTTCGATACTGCTTTACAAATTCTTTGTTTTTTAATTCTGACAATTGAGATTCACTAATTGAGTATAGCTCCTTTATTCTTTTCAATTCCCTTTCAAACCCGATACCGAATTTAATTTTGCTCAAAAAGTAATCCCTTATTCCCCTGTAATTCATGGTAGATTGAGAATAATGTTTTTAATACACGATCTGGATAAAAATCAACAACTGCTCTTGTTGAATTTTGTGAGTAGTTTATGCAAAGAGCTTGGTTTGTCATCAACTTGACGATTGCATTTTTAATGGCTCTTTGATTACCGGGAACCACAAGTATTCCATTTTTCCCTTTGTGAATCAAATCTGGAATCCCTCCCACTTTACTTGATATTATAGGCAATCCATAGCTCATGGCTTCAAGAATGGATAAAGGCAAACCTTCTTTATAGGATGGCAGAATAAATGCATCCGATGATCGAAAAAGCTCTTCTTTCTTTTCTTCGTTGGCCCAACCTTTAAAATGAACGATTTTCTGCATCTTCCATTTCGAAATGGTATTGGTCAATCGATCCACTTCCCCATTTCCAGCGATCACAAGCTCCAGTTTATCCTCAAATTGACTCCTGTTTTTTGCAATAATCTTAATCAAGTCGAAAATGCCTTTGTTATCACCAATCAATCCCAGGAAAAACAACCTAAACTTATCCTTGGATAGCTTTCTTTCAGTATTAAACGGAGGAAGAATCATATTATTTAAGATTCTGATCTGTTTTGGCTTAAAGGCACTGGTGTAAAAGTGCTTCCATTTTTCCGACAAGCAAATCACCAAATCTGCAGTATTAATTAAATATCGAATTCTACGCTGTATAAACTTTGATGATCCCAGGTAAAAGTCCCGAAAACCTCCTCCATGTATGTGATAGATAATTTTCTTATTGGAAAATGCTCTTGCAAATGCATACAAAATGTACTTCCTGTAAAAACTACCTTTCGATGCCCCATGAATGTGAAGAATTTTAATATCCCGATCTTTAATCAGAATCCACAACAACTCCACAATGCAAATCGGGAACCATAAAGTGTTCATCAATTTGGATGTAAACCGATGCGTAACCAAAACCTTAAAGTCGGACATGTGTTTCGAATAATTGTTTACACACAATCCAATTCCACCTTTCGAATTCTGATTACCCGGTGCTATGTATAGAACCTCTTTCATCCGTTTAATTGATATTAACCTCCTGATAATTTAGGATTGAATAACAATGCTTGCTTTTGCTGCAGCGGCTGAACAAATTTGTGCCAAACACGAAGCATTCGTGCAATGTTCTCATATTTTCCTCCATTCGAATTGATGGATACTCTTGGAATCTGGAACTCAGAGATGAAATTCGAATTCAATTCAGGATTCACAGTAAAAGCCATCTTGTAATTGTACTTCTTCAGTAAGTCCAAATCTCTTTGGTTATAGTCGCCATTGGGAAAGGAAAAAGAATTAATTTCTACCGATAACCACTCTTCCAATGTTTTTTTAGATTCACGATATTCAAAATCCAATTCCTCATCCGAACATTGTATGGTAATCGGATGATGATAGGTATGAGATCCAATTGTAATGAATGGATTCTCGTTTAAGCGTTTTAACTCTGACAGTTCAATACAAGATCTCTTTAAATCATATCTGCCTGCAGCACCTCGAATCAACTGTATCCTTCTATCGTTTGGCAATTTCTTCAGTTCTTCAACAGATTTAAATTCCTCGTTTTCCTCCACAAACTGAGCGGCAAACTCCCACCAAAAATTTCCAGTCATTACAGGTCGAACGGGAATAAAGAAAGTTGCTGGTATTTGATATTTCTCAAGAATTGGAATCAATTTTAAATTGCCTTTCCACCCATCATCAAAAGAAATAAAGGCTGTTCTTCCTTCTACATTCTTCTCTCCACTAATGATTTGAAAATATTCTTCCTCCGAAATAAACCTGAAGCCTTTCGAAAGCAAAAAGCCAATGATTCCTTTAAAAAGCAAAAGCGAAGGATCGTGAAAGTAGATGGATAACACTTGCTTATCGAACTGCTTTAAAGCTGACTTTCCAAATATCAACAGCAATATATATCCTAGTATGTTGGCAATTAGTTTCTTCATACGTATTCTTCTACTCCTTCAAATTCTTGCTTGGATTTCTGATCAGATTTCTTTGCTTTATACAGAACAAATGGCTTTGCTAAAAATGATTTCAGTCTATTCTGTAGGCCGAAACACATGTAAAATGGCATTGCTGTTTTTGTGAACTGGAACTTATATACATCCATGCCAACTCCGAAAGAGTATTTCTCCTTGTTCAGCGAAAATGACTTTCGAATGTTACAATCCATGCACTGAACACCTACTCCATAAATTCTATAATCGCGATCGAAAGCACAATCAATGGCTATCCTGGCATTATCGCAATCGATATTTGCCACATAGGCAACCGGGTAATCATTAAACTTAACAAACATCACATGCGATGGAAACTTATGGTACAGACTTTTATGAAACTTTTCCTTGTTTACATCATCATATACAAAGCTTTTTCCATCCAGCATTTTTGATTTCGATATTCTTTTAATGGTCTCAAAATTGGTTGAATTGATTTCCTCATAAGACAGACTTAAACGAAATCCATCTTTTTCAATCTTTCGTAAGGTTCTATCTAACTTCTTCCGAAACTTCTTTGCATAAACCTTTTTAGCAAACTCATTGTAATCCTTGTAGTCCGAAATACAAATCATGGGAGCTCCCGAATATCGATACATTTTAAAGTCTTTTGTCAGAATCGATTTTTTAGGAACATACTTGAAAAAGATGAAGTGATAACGAATGTTCTTTTTGATCCAATTAAGAAGTTGCTTCGTAAAACCAGCATCTAACTCATTAAGTACAATTAAATCATGTCCAATGCAGGACCATTGCTGTCCAAGGAATTCAACAAATTCAAGCTTAATACATTTGCAAAACTTACGAATTAACTTTACCAAAGGAATAATGGCAACCAATTGGTCATTCTCATAAGCAGTTACAATATAGGCTTGCTTTTGAAAGCCGATTACATTGTTTTCCACTTTCTCGAAAACCTCATACCAACTGTAAATCCATTCGAATCTATTGCTAGGAAAATTTGCTTTATATTCCAGCTTCTCAAGTTCTTTAATTGAAATGGTTTTAAAATTATACATTAGATTTTAGGGTTTTAACTCTTCAGGATAATACCATTCTACATTTTAACACGCTCTGTAATGTTTATTTTATTATTAGAGATCTTATTGTTGTTTTTCATTTCTAATTCTTCCTTGATTCTACTCTTTTGCTTATTCCTTTGAATGATTGCAGACATCTTTTGGATTTTTATTTGTACCTCTTTATCTGTTTTAATCAGCCTGTACTTAATGTAGGGCAAAGCCAATAAAGATTTCCAACTGATTTTGTAATCAAAACACATAAAGAATTGGTCCATATCGTCACAAAACCTGAACTTATAGGAATCATGTCCCATCCCCAATGACAATTTCTTCAATTTATCATCAAATGCATTCCTGATAAAAGAATCTACGCAGTGAATCCCAATACCATATTTTCGGAATCTCCTATCAAAGGATGAATCAATTCCCAATCGCTTCCCTTGCCAATCAACTGAGGTAGAATAGGCAACCACCTCATCATTTAACTTCAGCAATAATATCTGAGATGGAAAACGCTTATAAATGCTTAAATGAAATGCTTCTTTTTTCGAGTTGCCATATAAAAAACTTTTGCCATCTAGCTCCTTTGATTTTGAGATATGCTTAATCAATTGTAAATTTTCTTTATTGATTTCTCTAACTTCTATGGTAAATTCCAAGTTCTCTCTTGATAATTTTCTTGAGGTACGTTTAAGTTCTTCTCTAAACTTTTTGGAGTATACCTTCTTAGTGAAATCCTGATATCCTTCATATCTATTTAATTGTATACAAGGCGCTACTGAATAATGAAATAATCGGAAACACTTCATCAATTCAGACTGCTTTGGCATATACTTTAAAAAAATGAAATCATAAGAAATGTTTTTCCTAATCCAGCGCCTCAATTCACGATAAAACAGTTGATCAACTTCCTCAACTATTATAATATCATTCCCTAAGCTAGACCATTGTTGACCAAAAAATTCAAGAAAGGATATGCGAATAAACTTAAAGTATTTCCTCACCAATTTCAATAAAGGAAGTATGGCAACAAGCTCATTCTCCTTATAAACAACAATGATATAGGGCTTCTTTTTAAACCCAACAATATTGTTTTCTACTTTCTCAAAAACCTGATACCAACTATAAATCCATTCGAATCTACAGCTAGGACAATTGGTGTTGTATTGAAAATTTTCGAGTTCTTCAATCGAAATGGTTTCGAAACGATACATTAGAACCTAGGGCATTAAACTTCTTTGCGTATAATAAATCTATATCTCAACACTTTCAACAAAATTGAATTTGTCATTAGAGGTTTTATTATTCTCTGCATCTGTTATTACTTGCTGTTTGTTTCTCTCCATCACCAAAGAAACATCCTGATTCATTTTTTTTATTCGGTAATGAAAATAAGGCAATACCAATAATGACTTCAGTCTGATTTTAAAGTCATAGCACATAAAAAACTCTTCTATGCAATTGGTAAATTGAAACTTATAGGTATCCATTCCCAATCCGAATGATAATTTTTGAACATTGTCTTCAAAGCCATCACGAATTACCTGGTCAATACAATGAATTCCGACTCCATATTTTCTGAATTTTCTATCAAAAGCAGAGTCAACACCAATCCTTTGTCCATTAATATCTATTAAAGTACCATAAGCTACGGCTTCGCCATTAAACTTTATAAAAACCACTTTAGATGGATTCTGTCTATATATCTTTAAATGAAAATCTTCTTTGAGTTTGTTCTCATACAAATCACTTTTCCCATCAGTAGTTTTACTTGCCGAGATATTCCTAATGGCCGCTAAACTGTATTCATCAATTTCATGTTGTTCTACCTCCATTTTAAATCCATCTCTTTTAATTCTTCGATAGGTTCTGCGAAGATCTTCTCTGAATTTTCTGGAGTACACTTTTAATCGAAATCTTTCGTAATCAGAAAAAGAAGATGTTTGAACAAACGGAGCGCCAGCGTATCTATAAAAACGAAACTTAGATTTTAACCTACTACTCGATGGAAGATATTTAAGAAATAAAAAATGATAGGAAATATTTCTTTTGATCCAATAAAACAACTCTTCAACAAAACCAGCTTCTAGCTCCCTGATTACAATAATATCATGCCCCATTCCCGACCATTGCTGTCCAAGAAATTCAAGAAACTGCAATTTAAAGTATTTGAAATAAGTTCGCGTTAGCCTCATCAATGGAACAATGGCAACCAACTTATTTCCCTCATAAGCAGTAACGATGTAAGCTTTTTTGTCAAGCCCGAAATGATTATCGTTATGCTTTTTGAATGTATGATACCAATCTGCAATCCAAGAAGTCTGAGTCCCCGGAAACTTACTGGAATACTCAATCTGCTGAAGGTCTTCTAATGTAATTAAACTAAAGCTATACATTTACGTGATCTTATCTTTTATAGAAAGGATATGAGGGCTTCATGTTTTTGTAAATGTCAGATTTCCTTTTAAAATCGATATAACGATTTACCCTCGACTCAATCAAAGCAACTCCAATGTAAATGGAAAGAAATACATCCACCAGAAAATAATTGGCTTGCTGAGTAGCCAAACATGACAGAAACATAAAAAACATTGCCATTGTCAATTGATTGTGACTACTTTCGGCCCCTGCAATGGCCCTGTAAAGTGTGATCAGAAATAACATATACAACACGAAACCAATAATTCCATTGTCAACTAAGGTTTGAATAAAGCCATTGTGAGCAAACAAAGGCATGCCATCTTTCTGTTCATACCTTCGCATCGATTCTTCCATTCCCATGCCAAACAGATAGGTAACAAAGTTGCTTTCATAAAGATTGGTCAGATAAATATCAGCAATTTGCAATCGCCCTGATCCAACTGTCTCATAGGCAGACTTGTCCTCCTGTCCGGCTCGTTCATCCATAATCCTTCTTCGAAATCCCTCGTTGGTTTGAAACAATACCGACAAACCAATTGCCATCAGTACTCCAAAAGCAGCAATTTTCCCTAAGTTTTTAAAAGATACTTTTCTGGCAAACAAAACGACAACACCAACCAAAAACATCATCCAACCTGTTCTTGTATAGGTTTTAAAAAGAAAAAACACACCTATAATCAGGATGGGAATCACGATAAGATTCACTTTAATGTTCCCTCTTTTATTAGCCACAAAATCAAGAAGCACAACACTTGCAACTGCCAGTACAGCCGACGTATAATGTGGTGCTCCCAACATTCCAATTAATCCATCAATTTGTGTGTCCTCCATCCATAACATTGTGGTTACTGGTGCAGCAAACACTCCCAGATAGTAAGGAATGTTGCACACTATAAAAAAGGCTGCCATGTATACAGGTACCAATCTTAACTTTTTTAATGTACTTGCACTATTAATATTTAGATAAATCCAATGAACAAAAACCGGTATGGTTAGATACTTTATAAAATTGATAATAGAATCTACTGGAAACTTAAAGAATGATACATTCACCAAATTCTTTGCTGCAAACAAATAAGCCAAAACCAAAAAGGCATGCTTTGTTTCCTGACCAACTACTCGTGATATCAAGAACAACAGTAAAGGCAGTTTCCACAAGTAAACCATCTCTTGTCCACCAACTGTAAACCCTTTTAGGTAAAAGGCTACAAAAAAGATGAGAAACCAAAATGCAATTTCGATATACTTCATTGCTTTAACAATTGTATGATCAATTTGCAAATCCTATCCATATCTAATAATCCGTAGCGCTGATCTACAGGAAGTGGAATCATATATTTAGCCAATTTATATTCTAGTTTATCCGATTCTACATTTTGGGTCACACTTGGCCAATAGCTTGCGGTATAGATTTCCTGCAGCATTAATTCCTTTCGTAAATCATCATTTTCCACATAAAAAGGATAAACCATTGGCCCATCAATATCCGCATCATTAATGCTTAAGCCATTGTATTCTTTCAACTTTAAGTGCAGGTATTGAAAATTACGATTCCTTCTGCTTTTAACTGCAGCATAGTCAATACTCGATAGAATTCTGTAGGTTAAATCCGACATCAATTTTATCTCCTGACCACACAAATACGCTTCATTTCTTTTGAATGCCGGATATCCATCATTAGGGCCATTCTCCAGTCTTCGCAACAAATGCTCACTTCTTTTCCAGGATACTTCTTGCTTAAAATCCATATATGAAGCACTATCGGTACTCAAATAAGCTCCATCGCTTACACCAAAAAACTTTCTTGCCGAATAAAAAGTATCAAACCCTTTTACTGGGACTTCAAAAAAGGCCTGAGAATTGTCCACTATTAAATTGTGCATACGCCTCGTTAAAAAGTTCACATATCTCCCTTTTAATCCAAAGTAATTGATTACCAAAAAGGCCTCATCCTTTTCTGGATAAATGAGTTGATCAGGTTCCAACTGCATATTAATTGGATACTTTTCATATTCCAGCCCCAATTTTAAAATGGGCTCCATTACTGCATCACAAGAGTATTCAGGCAAATATATTTTTTTATATGCTCGAGCTCTCAGGATGTATTCCAGGCAGTTTCGTCCGGTATTTAAACGAATTAAATTCGGATAGTACTCCGATTCGAATCGGTTCTCCAACTCAAAATATCCACCAATCGCCCTAACCATATCCTATTCGAGTTCAACTGCTATAAATTCTTCAATCTTATCCATCATTTCGTTGCGTATCTCAAGGTTTGGAAATTCCAGAAGTCCAATTCCAACTGTACAGTTCGATCCCTTAAACGTGAAGACATCTCCACCCTTTTCAACCATCAACCTGATGTCAAGAACATAGTCGCTTATATTTTCATGAACCTTAACCGATTTGAATTTTCCATCCACATTGGAATGAATTACATATGTCGTATAAAACTTATCAATATCCTTACGGTTTTGTATTTTGGGCTCCTCTCCCATACAAGCATCCACGCTCATTTTTATCATATCAACATTACTGGCACATTTAATGATATCCGGAATACAATTGCCTCCATTTCTTGCTCCAATCTCAATCAAAAACACCTCATCATTTTCATCTACAATCACTTCGATATTAAAGCCGCCAAACTTTATTTTCAGCAAATCAATAGCTCGCTGCAAGTCCGATTGAATTTTAGCATGAATGTGTTCCGGTAACAAGGACGGGTAATTAATACTTGAAGGAACAAAGGGGTTTACCTCAACATCGTTCCGCTGGTCTCCCAGGTAGTATGCAATAATTTTACCATCATATACAAAAATATCCCCATCCAGTTGCGGATATTTCTTTTCAATAAACTCTTCTACAATAAACCTCTTACATCGGGAGAATTTCATGGCATAATCAATTGCCTTATCCATTTCCCAAAAGTCATTTACAGCACTAATCCCTTTACTCCCACTGGAGTCAACTGGCTTTACAATGATAGGATACCTGAATTCATCACTTGAACCCGAAAAGTCATTTAAACTTCCATAAGCTCCGTACGATGGCGTATTAAATTTCTTTAATCTTAAAAAGCTTTTATACAAATCCTTTTCGGAAAGTGTCTTAACCGATTTGTATGGATTTCCCGGCAATCCCATTTTCTCTGCCACATAAGCTGCAGTAGGTGCTGCCGGATCTGATGCATAAGCCAAAATACCATCTATCTCCAACTTTCGTCCCAATTTTAAAACCGCCTTCAAATCCGTGGTGCTAACATTATAAAACTCATCGGAATATTTGTGTCCGGGATTATCTGGATTATAATCACAAGTAATCACATGAAAGCCCTTGGCCTTTGCATATTTAATGCAAGGAATTTGAAAGGAGGTTCCCCCAAGAATTAGTATTTTTTTTGTTTGATTTTGCATGATGTGATCAGAAATTAAATCATCCGATTTTGAAATTGTTCAACAATTCTATCACCGCGGCTTTGTTATTAAACATCAGCACATCAATAATTGAAAGGTATGGAACAAAGTCATTTTCAAACTGCTTATAATTCACTTTTCCCGATTCTATAAAGCCCAAATCTATGCCATGCTTTGCAAAATAATCTTTGTGGTAAAGAGATTTTCCTCCAACCGGGTTGATATAGGTATCACAAGCAAGCCTTTTACTGATATGAATCAATCTATCAGCTTTTTCTTGTCCTTTTGTTTCGCAAAACTCTTCGGATGATTTCATCCAGTTCAAATCCATATTCAAATACCTGTAAACGGCAAGAATACTTACAATGGCAAGATCTCCTATATTTGAATAATCCCCAACAAACACAGACTCTATTACCTCCTTAACATCGTGGTAATAGGGTGCTTTTGCGTATGCTAACTTTAGTTGATGACGAAATTTTTGAATAAACAATTGCTTTTCTACCAGCTCAATTTCATTGATGAGTTTGTTTTGACTTGCTTTTCGCAAAGGAATGGTAAACATGAATTCCTTTCCATTCACCAGTATTTGATTTCTGTTGATCCAGCCGCGTTTAATAAAATTTACATCATCGTAAAAAACTACATTCTCAACAGCGTGAAGCAATTGAAAATATCCCAAATAAGGAAATACATAAGGTTGAATAATCGCAACACTCCCCGGAAGTGGAAATTCGCAGGTTCTTACCTGATTCTCCAATTTTTGATACGAATTTGGTCTCATAAGATATCAAACTACCATTTTCATTTTTTTTCGGGTAGTATATACAAAGCAATACAACGGATCGAATATAGGATATTGCGAAAGCATTAAATACGGAAAGCTTTCTCCAACCGTTGAATCCTTAAAATATTGGAGACACTTTTCTCTCAAATCCTCATCCTTCAAGAAGATCGCAAACTTTAGCAGTTCACGATGATACATCTTGTTGATAAATGGTTCTAAATCTTCACATCCAAACTTCTTGATGTAGTGCCTCTTAATCTCATATCGATCACTAAAAAATCTGAAATCTCCCATTACATCCAGTCCATGAGTAGCAGACGTTCCATGGATACGATAGGTAATGGTATCATCGGCCAAATAATGAACTTTCATCCTGGCAGCAGATTCTATCCACAAAGGATAATCCCCCATTCTCCAGTTGTGTTTCCTGATTGGTTCTCCAATTCGAATGGTCTGCAACAAATCATTTCGCATACAAACCGATGCTGTGGCAATGTGATTCCCTCTTATTAAATCTGAAAGAACATTTCCACACGGCAAATTCTTACCATCTCTAATCCCTCTTAAGAATTTATCTCCTTTCTGACATGAAAAATTGGTATGCACCAGTCCATAATCCGGATTTGCTTCCAGAAAATCAACCTGCTTTTGCAGTTTATAAGGATCAGTCCAATAATCATCACCCTCACAAAAAGCTACATACTTTCCCCGACAAGCCTCATCGGTTCTTTGATCATTAATAGTTGCTCCTACATTTTTCTCACTTGTTATTACTCGAATAATATCAGGATATTTCACAGCATATTCCTGTATTATCTCCATAGTTTTATCCGTACTGCAATCTTCGCCGATAATATATTCGAAATCAAAATCTGTTTTCTGATTCAAGATTCCTTCAATACACCGAGCAATGTATTTCTCGTGATTGTAGGTTATGGTTTTTACACTTACCAAAGGCTTGTCCATAAGACTCGTTTATTTTTCTTTAGGGAATTTTCTTTTCTCTTTATAGGTTTTCAGAACCTTTACTGGTACTTTATTTGAATCAACTTGTACCATTTCAGAAATAATGGAAATAATCAAATCAACGATTTCGTCTGCCAAATCAGGATACAAAGGCAAGCAAATAATCTGCCTTGATACCTCATAGGCAATACCTAAGCCTTTGGCCGAAGGCAAACCTCTATAGGTTGGAAACTCACTTATCAATGGGTAAAAATATCTTCGCCCATAAATTCCATGTTTCTTTAATTCTTCAAACAAATCATCTCTACTTCTGCCAAATTCCGACTCGTCAATAAATATTGGAAAATAAGAATAATTGTAATCTACCTCCTGTGGTTCATCCAGATATCTTACTCCAGGAATATTCTTCAATCCTTGCTTGTACTTTTCTGTGATATGCTTGCGTCCATCAATTACGGTATCGAAATATTTCAATTGTAACAATCCATAAGCCGCCTGCAATTCATTCATTTTAGCATTAATTCCCGGAGCAACTACTGTGGTTTCGTTCGCAATTCCAAAATTCTTAAGGTAATCCAATCGTTTCTTGGTCTTGATATCATGACAAATAATCGCTCCACCTTCAATGGTATTGAATACCTTGGTAGCATGGAAGCTAACAATTGATAAATCTCCATAATTCAGAACACTTGAGCCCTTTAATCGAACTCCAAAGGCATGAGCTGCATCATAAATTACCTTTAAGCCATAGTAGTCTGCCATGTCCTGAATTTTGTCTACCTCACAAGGATTACCATACACATGAACCGGAAGAATGGCAGTAGTTGCCGGTGTTATGGCAGCCTCAATTCTCTCGGGATCCAAATTGCAATAGTCAGGCTCTATATCTACAAAAACAGGCTTGATATCGTTCCACCATAATGAATGCGTTGTGGCCACAAAACTATAAGGTGTGGTAATTACTTCTCCCTTTATTCTTAAACACTGCAGCGCAGCCATTAAAGCCAAGGTGCCATTTGCAAACAATACAACATAGGGAACTCCCAGGTAGTTTGCCAACGCCTTTTCAAATTCCTGATGATATTTTCCATTATTGGTAAGCCACCTGCTATCCCAAATGTCAGCCAATAAAGGAATAAACTCGTTAAGAGGTGGCAATTGAGGTCTTGTTACTAATATTTTACGTTTTTCCATCTTCGTGTCGGTATAATTTCTTTAAGAATTGAAATACCATCGCTAACTGCTTCTTGTTTTGTAGCACAAGCCAATAGTAGGTATGTACCGATACCTGCCAGTATCTGAAAAGAGAGTGAAAGAATCTGATTTTGTATCAACCAACCAATGCTCATAACTGCAGCAGTCACAAGAGTGATTAAAAAGGTTTGACTCACGTCTTTAATTTGGTTGATGGTTGAGTAGGAAATTAATTTCCCCGTATAATATGCATTGATAAAAAAGCTTATGAAAGAGGTTACTATTTGTCCAATAATTAATCCCATTATTCCCCATTGCAAGCCAATAACAATTGCCAATACAACAAATACTTTTTTAATGATTTCCAGGTAAAGAAATAAATCGGATCGTCCTTTTACCTTAAGAATGTTCAAGTTTGATGAATGCAATGTGTAGATCATACCTGCAATACACAAGAGTTGAAAGTAAGGAACAGATGGCATCCATTTTTCTCCCAAAACAATTGAAAACAATGGTTCAGCCATTACAGCCAGTCCAATCATCAATGGAAAATTGATAAAGACCAAAAGCTTAATGAGTTTTCTGAATCCCATTCGAAGGCGTTCATCCTCATCCTGAATTTTAGAAAAAGCAGGAAATGTAACGTTGCCAACAACCTGTGCTAATGTAGCAACGGGTACTTGCTGAAACTTTTTGGCCTGATCGTAAAACCCCAATGCCGTAGCTGAGAACATTCTACCAATTACCAGTAAATAAATGTTTTCAAATGTTTGACTAATCAATCCAGACAGTAACAATTTCGATCCAAAATTGAATAAACCTTTAAATGATTTGATTGAAAAAACCATACTTGGTCGCCAGGAACTCCTGATCCAAAACAATAGGGTTCTAAATACATATATACCCATTACCTGTGCAGCCAAAGCCCATACTCCAAAATTCAATAATGCCAAGCTAACTCCTAATATTGCCGACAAAATATTTGCTGCTACAACCACTTGTGCAATGGCTTTAAAATTCATGTCGATCTTGAACTTTACAAATTGAATCAAGCCAAAAGAGTTGATCACCAAAATCAAGCAAACTACTCTTGTAAGATCCACCAGTTGCGGACTTCTAAAAAAATCAGCAATCAAAGGAGCTGCAAAAAACAAGATCAGGTAAAGAACAATTCCTATGCTAATATTAAAGAAGAATACCGTTGAAAAATCTGTTTGATCAGCATTCTTTTTCTGAATCAAAGCATTATCAAAACCACTATCGATAAAGGCCTGCGATACCGCGATAAAAATGGCAAGCATCCCAAGTAAACCAAAATCCCGGGGCTCTAACAATCTGGCCAAAATAATTTGAGATATCAACAGAATGAATTGACTCCCAAACTTTTCCACAAAGCTCCAGAAAACACCTTTAATGGTTTTGCTCTTTAAATCAGACATGCTCTTGTAAAGCTAGGCAACAATACGTTCCCGAATAGATGATGCTTTTTTCAATTCCTGTACAATCCTGATGCAAGCTTTCCCATCACCATATGGATTAATGGCCTGAGCCATTTTTCGATAGGTTGCATCTTCATGGAACAACAAGTCAACCGATTCTATGATTTTCTGAGAATCCGTACCAACCAACTTTACTGTACCAGCAGTTAAAGCTTCTGGTCTTTCCGTTGTATCCCTCATTACCAATACAGGTTTGCCAAGGAATGGAGCTTCTTCCTGAATGCCTCCCGAATCGGTAAGTATCAAATAAGATAAATCCATCAGGTAAACAAATGGCAGATAATCAATCGGATCAATCAAGAAGATATTGTTATTTGAGTTGCTTTCTGAATCTGCACCTTGTCCTAAAATATCATAAACTGGTTTTTGAACATTTGGATTCAAATGAACCGGATATACAAAATCTACTTCAGGATATTTCTCTGCTAAAAACTTAATTGACTCACATATATTTAGAAATCCTCTTCCAAAATTTTCCCTTCTATGTCCTGTAATCAATACCATTTTGCGGGTTCGATATACCCACTCGGCAACACGACCGGTAGAAATTCCTTTGGCTTGCAACACATTCACAATATCCATAACCACTTTCGAGGAACGATGTATTTTCGTAAGTGTAAGCTGAAGCGCATCAATCACAGTATTGCCAGTAACCACAATTCTGCTTTTTGAAATTCCTTCATCCATTAAATTCTTTTGTGCCATTATGGTTGGTGCAAAATGCCACTGAGCCAAACGACCTGTAATCTGTCTGTTGGCTTCCTCGGGCCAAGGAGAATACAAATTATTGGTACGCAAACCTGCCTCGATATGAGCCACAGGAATTTGCTGATAATAAGCCGCCAAAGCCGTTGTGGATGATGTGGTAGTATCGCCATGAACCAGAACCAAATCTGGATCTGCCACTTTAAATACATCTCTCATACCTATTAAAACTCGGCTGGTAACATCGTATAAATCCTGACCTGATTTCATGATTTGCAAATCATATTCAGGTACGATTTCGAAAAGATTCAACACCTGATCCAACATCTCGCGGTGTTGGCCTGTTACACATACTATGGTTTCAAACTGTTCCGGATATTTCTGAAACTCCTTAACCAAAGGTGCCATTTTAATAGCTTCTGGCCGAGTACCAAAAACCAACAATACTCTATATTTATTATTATCACTCATTTTCTTAATCATTAGATGGTAAAAAAGTAGTAGCCGTATTATCTTAACTTCTTCCTTTTGTTCTCCCTTGGCTTAGGAATTTCAACAGGAATTTCATTAAAGATTTTCTCCTGATGATTGGTAACTCCGCAGAAATCGAGAATTACTTTCTCATCAGAAAATGGAAGGTTTTTGAACTCATTGTGTGCCACCAAATAAACAATCATATCTGCCATATCGAAAGCAATCTGGTAATCACAAATCTGGAAGCTTGGATGCTCTTCAATATTAGGCTCAACAATTAAGTAATCATCCTGTTGCGATTGCGTAATTTTATTGGCGATATACATGGCTGGCGATTCTCTTAAATCATCGATATTAGGTTTAAAAGCCAATCCCATTACTGCAATTTTGGGTTCATACCCACGATCTAACTGAAACTGCAATCGTGCATTTTTAATTTTCTCTACACACCAAAATGCCTTGTAATTATTGATTTCGCGTGCTTTACCAATGATTTGACTTTCCAAAGGATATTCAGAAACAATAAAGTAAGGATCTACAGCAATGCAATGACCACCTACACCACAACCCGGACTAAGTATATTTACCCTTGGATGCTTGTTGGCCAACTCAATCAACTCCCAAACATTAATTCCTGCCTTTTCGCAAATCACTGATAGTTCGTTGGCAAATGCGATTTGTACGTCGCGAGAAGAATTCTCAACCAGCTTACACATTTCGGCAGTTCGAGAGTTTGTTTTGTGAAGTTCACCTACCACAAAGTTTCGGAAGAACTCGCATGCCATTTCGGTCGACATTTCATCAATCCCACCAATTACTCTATCGTTGTGTTCCAACTCGTAAATGATATTCCCAGGAAGTACACGTTCCGGACAATAGGCGATGAATATTCGATCTTCCAGCTCAGGGCGCTTGGTATATATTAAATCTCTCACCTTCTCGGTAGTTCCAACCGGTGATGTGGATTCTATAATGAATAAATCGCCTTCTTTTAATACCGGAATTGCTGCCTTGGTGGCATCCAATACATATGAAATATCGGGTTCGTGATTTCCCTTAAAAGGAGTTGGAACCGCAATGGTATAAACATCAGCTTCCTGAACTTCGGTATGAGCGGAAAGCAAATTGTCCTCTACAACCTGATGCACCAACTCATCCAAATCGGGTTCTACAATAATAATTTCACCCAAATTTACTGCCTCTACTACCTTTGGATTTACATCTACTCCTTGCACACGAATCCCACTTCTAGCAATAAGTGAGGCCGTAGGAAGTCCGATATACCCCAATCCAATTGTGGTAACTACTTCAAACTTACTCATAAAAATTTCTGATTTCTGCGATACTGTAATCAGAAGCTGTTTAAATTTGTTTTTAGAGTTTTTTATCGATGAAAAAGAAGAGTAACCAGGCAAATTTTATTTAAATAGTGGTTCTATTTAAATAGAATTTAACGAAGTTAGACTTCATTTATTCATATAAAAAACTGAAGGATAACTTTAAACAGTTTCTTTGTATCAAGCGACGGGTTGAACTTGTTTAATCTTGTCTAACGAAATATCAGTATAAACACAAGTTCCCAAAGAATCGAATCGGATAACAATACGATCCTTGCCTTTTATTTGCATGATCTCGCCCTTGATTCCCTTGAAAGGACCACCCATGATCTCTACCAATTCTCCTTTTTCCAAATTCTCATGACTTAAATCCACCTTGCGATTTTCATCATCCAGAAAAATTCGAAGAGCCTGAATCTGATGTTCAGGTATAGGCACAGCTTTGCCACCAAAAGTTACATATCCAACAGCGTAAGCAGAATTGATTACGTTGTAATACTCCCTTTCACTGACTTTCACAAACAAATAAGATCGAATCAATGGTTCTTCAACCCACTTGGTTCGATCGCTCCACTGACGAAGCTCTTTTTTTAAAGGAAGGTAGCACTCAATATTCTTCGAGCACAGTTCTTTGTACAGCCTCTTTTCTGCACGCGATTTGGTATAAATCGCGTGCCAAAGATAAGGCCTTCTTAAGGCTTGCATGGTTGATTGAGTTTAAGGTTTATACTAGTGAATAAAAGATCTGCCTCTAAAATGATTCTGGTTGAAGGGTGGTTGAAGCCCTAAAATCATTCTATCAGCGAATAGCGTTCTGATTATATTATATGATGTCTCGGCACAGCTTCGCTTCCTCGGTCACAGAAAACAGTTATGCCGATTCATTTTTTGCACATTAAAATTCGAAAAGCTCAAAGCTTTTCCTGGGCGGATGATAGTTGGTTTGGGTAGTAATTAATTTCATTACATAAAGCTGGGTCGTATCTTCATGTAAACCGTAAAAACACCAGATTTTTCTTTCTCGTATTTTTTAAACGGTAAATAAAATTTCGTAAGATTTTCTGAGTTGAACAAATATACCCTATCATTACTTAGATTGAGTCTAAGTTATTTTGGTAAGAGTATCATCTCGCATGATCAACCTTCACTTTAACCTGACAATCAGTAGCTAAGAAAAATTAAACATCCTACCTTGTTTTATTTTTCCTTAAACAATATAGGTATTAACAATTCTTAAACCCACTATTTATCACGACTTTAGGTAGTTTATCTATAATATTTTTCAAACGAAACACAGACGGTTTGAAAATAAAAACCTGTTAGAAATAAATAATCCAACAGGTTTAAATAATATTAATAAGCTGAGTATGGTTAATGGATTAATTCAACTTATTGCGCATCTACCACAGCAATGGTTACCATATTTACAATCTCGCGAACCGAACTTTCCAATGGTACAATGTGAATGGATTTATTCATACCCAAAAGAATTGGTCCAATGGCTTCGGCTCCACCAATCTCCTGCATCATTTTGTAGGCAATATTACCACTACTCAGGTTCGGGAATATGATGGTATTCACCCTGCGCCAACCCAATTTCGAGAAAGGAAACATTTTGGTTCTAAGCTCAGGATTTAAAGCAAAATTCATCTGAATATCACCATCCACAATCAATTCTGGATGTTCGTGATGAAGAATCTCAACTGCTTTTTGTACTCGAACCGGACTACCATCTCTAATGGAACCAAAATTGGAATAAGAAACCATTGCAATTACAGGTTCAATATTAAACTTGCGCACTGCCTCAGCCGTTAGTAAGGTGGTATCCACCAAAGTTTGAGCATCGGGACGAGGGTTTACCGTTGTATCCGAGAAGAAGATTGGTCCTTGCTTGGTCATCAACAAATACATACCAGCTATGTGATTGATGTCGGATTTGATTCCCACAGTTTGGATTGCAGGCTTAATGGTATCGGCATATTTCGATGTTGATCCACTAATGAAAGCATCAGCTTCACCAGTTTCTACCATCATGGCACCAAAATAATTTCGGTTGGTCATCTTATCAACTGCCTCGTTGTAGGTAAGTCCTTTGCGGTTGCGCTTTCGGAACAATATTTTCGCATACTCCTCTCTTCTTGAGCGCTCTTCCGCCCCTCTCCAATTGATGATTGGCACTCCATCCAGATCCAAATCATTCTCTTGGATTACTTTGTGGATGTGCTCAGGATTACCTAACAATATTGGTACTGCAATACCCTCGTGAAGAACTGTTTGTGCAGCTTTTAAAACTTTAAAATTAGCACCTTCGGCAAATACAACACGTTTCGGATTTCGCTTGGCTTTGTCAGTTAAAGCTCGCAGCAGCTTGTTGTCTCTACCCAATCTTTGTTCCAGAAGGTTTTTGTACTCCTCCCAATTGTGAATTGGAGCTTTTGCAATGCCTGAATCCATAGCTGCCTTGGCCACAGCAGGAGCTACCACAGTCAGCAATCTCGGATCAAGTGGTTTCGGAATAATGTAATCTTTACCATAGCTAAGATTCATTTCGTGATATGCCGTATTTACGATATCAGGAACATCCTCTTTTGCCAGTTTTGCTAATGCTTTTACGGCAGCAATTTTCATTTCCTCGTTTATACCCGTAGCTTTAACATCCAATGCGCCGCGGAAAATAAATGGGAACCCCAACACATTGTTTACCTGGTTCGGGTGATCGGATCGACCCGTTGCCATCACCAGATCCTTACGTGTTTTCATAGCCAGTTCGTAGGCGATTTCAGGATTAGGATTGGCCAGAGCAAATACAATAGGTCTATCGGCCATGCTTTTTACCATGCTTGGTTTTAGCACGTTGGCTACCGATAAGCCTAAAAACATATCAGCACCATCCATGGCATCTTCCAGGGTTTTCACATTAATCGTTGTAACAAATTCCTTTTTGATATCACTTAAATCAGTACGCGATTTGTGAATTACTCCTTTGCTATCGAGCATGATGATGTTCTTTTTCTTCACACCCAATGCAATGTAAAGACGAGTACAGGCAACTGCCGATGCACCTGCTCCATTCACTACAATTCTTATATCGCTTAGTTTTTTCTTTTGTATCTCAACAGCATTCAACAATCCTGCTGCCGATATAATTGCCGTACCATGCTGATCGTCATGCATGATCGGAATGTCCAATTCCTTTTTCAACCTATCCTCGATGGCAAAACATTCTGGTGCTTTAATGTCTTCCAGATTAATTCCCCCAAAAGTAGGAGCAATCCCTTTTACAATTTTCACAAACTCATCTACATCCTTGCTATCCACCTCAATATCGAATACATCAATATCTGCAAAAATTTTAAACAGCAAGCCCTTCCCTTCCATCACTGGCTTACCGGCTTCGGCACCAATATCGCCCAAGCCCAAAACAGCTGTACCATTCGAAATTACAGCTACCAGGTTACCTTTAGCCGTGTACTTGTAAACATCGTTTGGATTTGCCTCGATTTGCAAGCAAGGCTCTGCCACCCCCGGAGAGTAAGCAAGCGATAAATCCAATTGTGTGGAATGTGGTTTGGTTGGGATCACCTCGATTTTCCCTGGACGTTTGCCTTCGTGATACCGAAGTGCATCCTCTTTGGTAAATTTTGCCATGATAAGTGTTAGTTTGAGCGCAATTGTTTTTGATTTTGCAGGCTTGCAGAACGCAAGATAAAGAGGACTAATAGACGAAGCTATGAGTTACACTCGTAAAACGTCTCAACTTCACGGTCCTTTCTTAGGTGGGTTTTACTCTATTAAAATTCCGACATTCTGTTCTTAATGGAAAGATGTAAATTCATGTTGTTCAACATGGTTTATAAAAAACCTTAGCCTAACTATCTCCTCCAAGACTACTCTTTGTACACATTAATTTTCGTGAATATAATTCAACGAGCAATTAGATATACAATTGCTTAATTTCCAAGTTCTCCCCTCCTAGGGCAGATGCCGATAGGCAGAGGGGTGCAATTACTTATAACTTTTACTAATTCACCCTTTAGTCTGTCGACAGTTTCCCTTAAAAGGGAAACATTCATATAGAAACGTAAAGATATTTATTGAAATATAGTGAACTGATGTTTCTTCATAAAGTGTAGCCTCTTTGGAAAGGGAGCTAAAACCGCCAAAGAATTAAATCTTGTGGCGGTTTTTAAAGTTCTATTTTCAATACATGCTCAGCATGTTCTCAATTAATCTCATCTCTAAACTCAAAATCTTGAATCAATACATCAGGCTCAACTCCCTGGTTCAGGTTTGTACCACCATATTGTATAAATTCCTTTGGCGAAACATAGAAAGTGATTTTGGTGTTGGGCAGTTTGTACATCAGGAAATCACCATAGTAGCGTATGTTTTCACCTGTAGCTTTGTTGCCTACAATGGTTCCCAAACCCTTCTCTTTTACCACACCTGCAAAGGTTGCTGCAGCACTATTCGATCGCTCATTAATTAGAACGTATACCTCCCCTGTAAAAGCCGATTCCTTGTAATTGGGTTCGTGTTTATAGGCAGTACTATCCATATAGAACAATGTATCGTTGGGCAGTTTTTCGATACGAGCATATAATTCAGGTCGCTTTTGCTTGTAGTTTGCTTTCAGTTCCTCACTCACCCTAATTCCTATGCTTTTGTATTGGGAGTAAGATTTATCCGTTAAATAATTCAGCAAACTATCTACCGCGCGACTTCTGCCTCCCGGATTATTCCTAACATCGATAATCAACTGCTTGCTTCCTTTGCTTTTTATCTCTTGAAAAGCATCTTTCAAAAATTGATAATATTGCTCATCCCCATAAAAAGAGGCAATGCTCATTTTTGCCAGTTGTTGATCCTCAGAAAAAGCCAAGCGATACTTCTCTGGATTTTGCCGAGAGCCGTATTTTTTCTTCAATTCGAAGTATTTGGCATTACTAACTCCATTTATGACAAGCGGCGTATCCTCTCCCATTAGCTTTAGGCGATAAACATTACTTTCGCCATACAAAGCCCAGAATGACATGGCAAACATCTTCTCTACAGATCGATCTCCGCATTCCCGACCTCTCACTCCTACAGTATTTCTCATGTCCTGCAGAATCTGATCCGAAGCAATGTTGTTAATTGCCAATATTTGCTTGCCTGCAATATCATGCGAGCGATCTTCAGCAAAATATTCGTTTACATACAACCTATGATCCTTAACAGTTATGGAAAAAGGCATGCTTACACCTCCTCCATCAATCATGTACTTTTTTCTTTCGCTAAAAGGAAAGGATACACCAGTGTGCGTATCTTCCAATTCTCCAACCAGCTTTGCTATTTCTATATAAAATTGATTTATGGAAAGGCTATCGGGCAATTGTTTTTCTGCAATATTTCCATGCATACTCCACTCAAATGCAAATGCTTCATTTAAAATCAAGGGATGCATGTTCTCCACCTTGTTTTGGAAAAACCATAAATCTTCAATCAATTCCGCTTTTTCAAAGTAAGTGGGTTTGTAGTCTTGAGCTGTTGCAGATTGGTATATAAAAACAGAAAAAACAATCGAGATCAATACACTTTTCATTTGTATAATTTTAGAAGGAATAACTATCTATCAACTATTTAATCAAACCACTCTAAATTAACCATATAAACAAAAACACCCAACACCACACAACAATCCATCCTCATTCCAAATAAGCCCATCCTGAAAGCAACACATCAATTCGCACTTAACAGATAAACCCATATAACACAAATACTACAAAACACTTTAATCAGGAATTTAAAATTCTTTATCAGTTATTAAGAATCATTTACACTACTTAAACACATACCAACTCCAATCGTGAACTTTACCATATCAATAACATTTTTTTTAAAGAAATTTAAGTTCGCTCTACACCTTTAAATTCGCAATGAGAGGTGGAATTCAATACGCAGTATAAACTTAATTCCTTATCAATTAATCATCATATTGTTTTTAATTTTCGATATTGTTTCATAAATTCATTATCGATTTGTCAACCATGAAAGCAAAATAATCAGAGCTGAAGTTACTGTAGAAGGATTAGTGCGGAGGAAATAATTAATCTTTAAACATTACTAAAATGTCAGAACAACAAGATTATCTTGACAGCTTGGAAGAAATTAAGGCTGTGAAAGCAGAAGAGAAAAAAACGTGTAATATGCCTTTCGATGCATTTATTCACGAAGTAAAAAGAACCTGCGAGGTTGCTACGGTCGACCTTCCCCTTTTAACACCACTGGGTTACAAAGTGGAAAATCTGGATAAACTAAAAGTTTTAATTGCTGCTTTAACTGTCGCACAGTTAAATTGGGAAACGGAAACATCCATGCGCGAAGAAGCATCAGAAAAATGGCAGAATGAAGTTCCTGACATGCTTGCCTTGACTCAAGATTTGTACGATCATATGAGGTTTGCCTACCGAAAAGATCCAAATCTGATGAAAACATTGGATGAAATTAACGAAGGGGAATCGAATGCCGATGCTGTGATGGATTTGGGTAGATTGGGAACACTGGGCAAAAGCAATCCAGAACCTTTAACTGCCATCGGTTTTGATGTTGTCAAGTGCGATACAGCTTTGAGTGAATCGGAACGAATGGCTACTTTGCTTGCCGAAGCAAATGGTACCATGTACACCGACGATGAACGAAAATTAATCCGCGACAAAGCCTATACATTGGTAAAAGGCATGATTGATGAGCTTCGTGAGTATGGCAAGTTTGCTTTCAGACACAATGAAAAGCATGTAAAATCATACGCAAGCAAATATCAACGAGATCGAAAGTCGGAATATCGCAAGAACAAAGAAGAAGAAAATGGGTCTATTCAATAAACTGTGTCACCTCTAAATTTTTCTTTTCTCAAGATCCTCTACCCATCTACAGGATTTTGGGAAAAGAAAAATTGTTCATTTCATCTCAATTCTTTCTTCATAAAGAATAGCCAACTGAGAATATGCAGCCTTCCAATTTCTGATTGGCATGCTCCATTTTTGTGTCACTTTCTTATTGATTAAATAGAGCAGCTTCAATAAGGCCTGATCAT